>Ga0164242_10000048_pt1 | contig 134940 bp, 115 predicted proteins | sample OricomgcompostMG_FD_108783 | JGI IMG/M metagenome (GOLD analysis project Ga0164242, IMG submission 108783) | Miracle-Growth compost microbial communities from Emeryville, California, USA - Original compost - Miracle growth compost (MG) ...
AGGTGTTGACCAAGACCACGCTTATTCATGGAGTAGAACGCGAAAAGGTGGTTGGGCTGTGGCTCAAAGTCCAATCCTAATCACTACGATAACTATCGCAAGACTTAAGCGAAGAGGATATCTATCACTATTAGATGTTTACGGAACGTTGAACCCATCAAGATACGAACCGCCGTATACGAGACCCGTACGTACTTTTTTGTTTAAAAAAGTCGTGGTGTGAGAGGCGCACTCCGTCAGTTTATCTGGCGGAGCCGTCTACTCGATTATACTTATCTTTTTAGTTTTCTTCGGTAATAGCTATATAATATGCTTTTAATTCCAAAGCTCTATTTTTCACTTTATCCATAGTTTGTCCGATTCCGATTTGCACCCAATCAGCTCCATCCATTTTTCCATATAATTCACGGTTAAGTTGGAGTTCCATTAAGGAAAATTCTTGCCAGCTTCCTTGGGCTTTAATCAATTTGTCTTTTGTTTTAGTTTCCAATATGTCTAACAACAAGGAATAATATTTATTCATCTCAGCTTCCCACTCCTCAATAGCTTGAAAGGCACATTTCTTCATCCCATAGGTGGTGAAATTAATTGCACAACAATCACTACACTTTTGGTCAATTTCATAATCAAATACCATAGCTATCGTGTCATTCTTTTCTGTAATTATTGAAACGGTGTCCGCAGAGATATTTGAAGTGGTAATATCAGGGCATGATTTATCACCACTACAGGAACATAGAGCTAAAAACAGAATTATCAATATTATGAGTGTATTTTTCATTAAGTATAATAACCGAATAAGTGTACCGGTGTACTTATCCGCACTATATGTTTAGCCCAAATTTAGTAATTCAATCGGGCTTTTAATTGTTTTTATATTATTTGTTGCAACTTGTGTATAAATTTCAGTCGTTCGTGTACTACTGTGTCCTAGCAATACCTGTATATATCTTAAATCAGTACCGTTTTCTAATAAATGTAACTGATAATCAGTTATCTATTTCCAAAAATAGAACTGCCTATTCTGACCATGTTGCTACCTTGTTCGATGGCAATATTGAAATCGCCACTCATGCCCATAGAAATGACTTTGAAATGGTGATTGAATTTAAAATAATGGCTTTTTAATACAGCGAAATAGTTGTTCAACGTGCGAAATTCGTCGCGTACTTGTGCTTGGTTTTCGGTAAAAGTCGCCATGCCCATTACTCCAACGATAGAAATGTTTTCCATCGTGATAAAATCGTTTGATTCCAATAATTCTTGTGCTTCTTCAAATGAAAATCCAAATTTTGTTGCCTCGTTTGCAATGTGAAACTGCAATAGACATTCAATAATTCGGTTGTTTTTTTTCGCTTCTTTGTTGATCTCTTTCAACAATTTCAAACTATCAACAGCATGGATCAATGAAACAAATGGAGCGATAAATTTGACTTTATTGGTTTGTAAATGTCCAATCAAATGCCATTCAATGTCTTTCGGCAACACTTCGTATTTATCGACGAGTTCTTGTACCTTATTTTCTCCGAATTTACGTTGTCCAAGGTCGTACAAAATCTGAATTTGCTCAGCAGGTTTAGTCTTGCTAACAGCAATCAATTCAACGTCTTCGGGTAACTTATCTTTTATCGAAAAATAACTTTCTTTAATCATCACTAATAGGGTAAATCGTCAATCCGCTTCTCAATTTTGGTTCTACCCAAGTAGATTTTGGAGGCATAATTAATTGCGCATCTGCAACCGCTTTTACCTGACTCATTTCAATAGGGTAGAGTACAAAACCAACGCCTTGCGGATATTTTTTTACTTTTTCAATCAAGGTTTCTACACCTTCTTCACCACTTACAAACTGAATACGTTCGTCCGTTTTTAAATCTTTTATGTTGAGAATTGGATCGAGTATATAATCGGTTAAAATCTGTCCATCTAATTGTTTAACAGGATTTTTCGTATCTAAAACAGGTGCTTTTGGTGTTAATTCATACCATTTCTCATCCAAAAACATGATAATTTGATGAACTTGTTCGGGTGCGTGTTTTTCTGTTGCTTGAACCGTGAAATTTTCTTTCAAAGCTTCTAAAAATGCAGTAGGCAATAAGCCATTTAAGTCTTTCGTAACTCTATTAAAAGGAAGAATATTTAACCGTTCTTCATCAATGAAAAATGCTAAAAAGTATTGTGAAATGGCATCTTTCGAAGCGCCTTTTAAACGTAATTTATCTGCCAATAAAGCCGAAGAAGCACTTCTGTGGTGTCCATCTGCGATATAAATTGGGTTAATTTCAGCGAAACAATCAATAATTTCTTGCGCACGTTTTCCAGTTACAACCCACAATTCATGTTTTATCAAATCTGTTGTAGAAAACTCATATTCAGATCGTTCAGCGCAAATTTCAGCTAAAACTTTGTTCAGTTTTACACTTGGAGCGTGAGAAAGTAAAACGGGTTCTGCGTTAAACCCTGTAATTTCAAGGTAATTAACGAAAACTTGTTCACGAGAAGTAATGGTTGCCTCGTGTTTTTTGATTAAATCTTTTTCGTATTCTTCTACAGAAGCACCTGCAATTACACCCAAATAAGCGTGTCCATTTTTTGTTTGCTGATAAACATACAAAGCAGGAACGGTATCTTTTACTAAAATTCCATCTGCGATAAATTCGTCGTAACGTTCTTTCACTTTCAGAAAACGCTCTTCCGAGTTACCAGGAGATTTATCATTTAATCCGTATTCTGGGTTGATGATGTGCATGAATGTAAATGGATTTTCTTCCAGTTTAGCATCCATGATGTGTTTTTTGTACGTGTAATACGGACGTGTAGCCACGAGGTGGGCTTTATCTCTCGTCGGACGAACAGCACAGAAGGATTTTATCTTTGTCATAATTAGCGAGGAAATTCGACTGAAAAATGACTATTTTTTACCAAAAGCTTGAACAATCTGATCGGCTAATTCAATTCCAATTCTATCTTGAGCTTCAGAAGTCGCCGCTCCAATATGTGGAGTAGAAGCAACTTTAGCATGTGCCAATAATTCTTTCATTGGAGTTGGTTCATTGTCAAACACATCGATTGCAGCATAAGCTACTTTTCCTGAATCCAACGCAGCGATTAAATCTTTTTCATTGACAACACCACCACGAGCAGCATTAACGATACGAACACCATCTTTCAATGTGCTCAATTCTTTTGCAGATAAAACAGCACTTCCGTCTGCTTGTTTTGGAACGTGAATAGAGATAAAATCACAATGAGGCAATTGCTGCATCATATTTTGTTGCGTTTCAATTTTTACTTTTACACCACCGTGTCCTTCAATAGGAACAATGATATCAGCAGCATAAGCGATTTGGTCAAAAGCAATCACTTTCATTCCCACACCTAAAGCGTAAGAAGCTAGTGCTTGTCCAATTCTACCAAATCCAATAATACCTAGTGTTTTTCCTCTTAATTCAACGCCAGCAGCATATTTTTTCTTCAACTGATTGAAGGTTCCATTATGTGCTTCGGGCATATTTTGTGATGCGTCAAAAAGAAAACGAGAAATAGAGAATAATTGTCCCATTACCAACTCTGCAACAGATTGCGAAGAAGATGCAGGCGTATTGATTACTTTAATTCCTTTCGACTTTGCATAATCAACATCAATATTGTCCATTCCGACACCGCCACGTCCAATCAATTTAAGATTTGGACATTGGTCGATCATTTCTTTTCTTGCTGTTGTAGCACTTCTAACGATAAGAATTTCAATGTTTTGACTATTGATTTCTTTCGCTAAATTGTCTTGTTCTACTTTTTCTGTAATAACAGTATATCCTGCTTTTTCAAGCGCTATTTTTCCTGCTTTTGAAATTCCGTCGTTTGCTAAAACTTTCATTTTTATATTATTATGCGTTAACAGCTGCAAATTCTTTCATCGTTTCTACCAAAACTTGAACACTTTCAATTGGTAAAGCGTTGTAAAGCGAAGCTCTGTATCCACCAACATCGCGGTGTCCTTTTAATCCAATGATTTTTGCATCATTCCACATTTTGTCAAATTCAGCTTGTTTGCTTTCGTCAGTCAACAAAAATGTAACGTTCATATTAGAACGATCTTCTTTCGCTGCAGTTCCTTTGAATAATGGATTTGCATCAATTTCATCGTACAACAATTTCGCTTTTGCCTCATTTTGTTTTTGTTTCGCTGGAACGCCACCATTTTTCATTAAATGACGAAGATTCAACATAGAAACATAAATAGAAAATACAGGAGGCGTATTGAACATACTCTCTTTTTTGTGGTGTACAGCTAAATCCAAGTATGTAGGAAGAACTTCTAATGAAGATTTACCTAATGCTTCTTCTTTAACGATAAACAAAGTAGCTCCTGCTGGTCCTAGATTTTTTTGAGCACCTGCATAAATCAAATCAAAATCTGCAACGTTTATTACTTGACTAAAAATGTCTGAAGACATATCGCAAACTAATGGAATATTCGATTTTGGGAAAGATTTGAATTGTGTTCCGTAAATTGTATTGTTTGAAGTGAAATGCAAATAATCTACATCTGCAGGAATCGTACAATTTTTAGGAATATAAGTAAATCCTTTATCTTCTGATGAACCGATAACGTCAACAGCGCAACCAGCCATTTCAGCTTGTTTGATAGCATTCTTTGACCAAACACCTGTATTGATATAAGCTGCTTTTTTATTCTTGCGCATCATATTCATTGCAGAAATAAGAAAACCTAAACTTGCTCCACCTTGTAAGAAAAGAACCGTATAACCTGCCGGTACATTTAATGCTTTTTTCACTAGTTCTACTGTTTCATCCATCACAGCAACGAAATCTTTGCTACGGTGAGAAATTTCTAGAATAGAAAGTCCGTTAAAATCAAGAACTGCTTTTGAAGCTTCTTCAAAAACTTCTTGCGGAAGGATGCATGGTCCTGCACCAAAATTGTGTTGCTTAGACATAATTACATTAAATTTAAAATAAATATACTTTTACAAATGTCGCAAAATATTGCACTAATTCAAACTAGAATTAGACTATAAAAAAACATCCGCCAATTGGCGGATGCTTGAAGATTATTTGTCAGTTTCAACCGAAGCTAGCTCTTCGGATTTGTATTCTCCGTTTTCTAGTTTCTGTTTTAATTTGATAAACGTTTTCAATGTATAATCGACGTTCTCTAATGTATGAGCTGCAGTTGGGATAAGACGTAACATGATAACATCTTTCGGAACAACTGGATAAATAACGATAGAACAGAAAATATTGTAATTTTCACGTAAATCGAATGTTAAATTAGTTGCTTCAGCCAAATTACCTTTCATGAATACTGGTGTAACACAAGTATTTGTTCTACCAATGTCAAATCCAGCTTCTCTAAGTCCTTTTTGAAGAGATCCAGAGATTTCCCATAATTTTTCGCGAAGTTCTGGTTTTGTGCGCAACAATTCTAATCTTTTTAGTCCACCGATAACGATTGGCATTGGAAGCGATTTTGCGAACATTTGTGAACGCATGTTATATCTAAAATATTCAATAACATCTTCGTTTGCACAAATGAAACCTCCGATAGAAGCCATTGATTTAGCGAATGTTCCAAATAAAACATCTATTTCATCGTGAACACCTTGAGCTTCTCCAGCTCCACGTCCGTTTGCACCAATAGTACCAAAACCGTGAGCATCATCAACAAAAAGTCTAAAGTTATATTTTCCAGATTTTCTGAATTCAACGATACCTTTTAAATCTCCTTGATCACCAGCCATTCCGAAAACACCTTCAGTAATTACAAGAATTCCTCCTCCAGTTTCTTCCGCTAATTTTGTAGCATGTGCCATTTGCTTGTCAAAGCTAGCCATGTCGTTGTGTTGAAAAACAAAACGTTTTCCAGAATGCAAACGCATTCCATCTAAAATACAAGCATGAGATTCGCTATCGTATACTATAATATCATTTCTATTAACAAGTGCATCGATTGCAGAAACCATTCCTTGATAACCGAAGTTTAAAAGGATAGTATCTTCTTTACCCATGAAATCAGAAAGTTCATTTTCTAATTTTTCGTGATAAGCAGTTTGACCCGTCATCATTCTCGCACCCATAGGATAAGCCATTCCCCATTCCTTCGCTGCGTCAGCATCTGCTTTTCTAACTTCCGGGTGATTTGCTAAACCTAAGTAATTATTAATCGACCACACTAAACATTCTTTTCCTCTAAAAGTCATGTAATTTCCTAATTCACCTTCTAACTTAGGGAAAGTGAAGTAACCGTGAACTCCTTTTGCAAATTGTCCGATTGGACCTCTATTTTTCTTGATCTTGTCAAAAATATCTAATGCCATAATAATTGTAATTAATCTTTAATTCATAAAATCAAAGCGGTTAAAAAACAAAATTACTCGAATTGTTTAGTATTCGCAATTATATAGCTGAAAATTATTCACAAATTTGAAATAATAGTTCATAATTACAAGGTATGATTGATGTTTATAAATATTCATAGCAAAACAAAATAAACGAAATACATGTGCGTTATCTAAGAAACACCAATTAATTAATTAAAAATGCCTATGTTAAAAAATTACTCGAACGATTGTCTTGCTCCTAAAAAAAAGGAGTCTAAAAACTATCCACGTCAATCTACATTGGATTTGTTGTTGGCGTATTCAAAATCACTTCAAGTGGAAAAAACAAAGGAGAAAGAAATTTTCTACCTAGCGTTGAATTAAAAATTTCCACTTAATTATTAATAAAGGAAAACTACTCTAACCAGTAGTTTTTTTGTTTTAAAGAAGTTATGTTTAGTTTCATAGTTGTATATTTATAAAAATAGTTGTATATTTAAAAACATAGTTATATATTTGTTTTATGAAAGAATTAACAAAGGCTGAAGAGCAAGTTATGAAAGCTGTTTGGAACGCAAAAGGAGGCTTTGTAAAAGATATTTACGAAGAAATTCCAGCACCTAAACCTGCTTACAATACAGTTTTGACTGTAATAAGGATTCTCGTTCAAAAAGAATTTTTAACCTATAAAGCTTATGGAAAATCGTTTGAATATCATCCGGTTTTATCTAAAGAAGCATATTCTAATCAACAACTTAAGTCTTTGAAGAAGGGGTATTTTGATAATTCTACGAAGAAATTATTATCCTTTTTTGTTAGAGAAAACAATATTTCACTCGAAGAGTTGGATGAGTTAATGAATGAACTAAAAAAACAGAAAGATGAAAAATGAGTATGTTATCCTATTAATTGAGTCAAACGTAAATTTGATTTTACTTTTTGCTCTTTATTATTTAGTTAGAAATCGTATTAAGGTAAATCTACGAAGGACCATTTTGTTGTTACTTCCTTTATTTTCAATAATTCCTTCTATAGTGAGTAGAATAGATTTTGTTTCTAAAACACAATTTAATTTGCCACTTATTAATCTTGATCCTATAATTCTAAATCAAGCGTTAGATAAGAACTCAGTTTCCATTACAAGTACTGTTGATTATGTATTTTGGTTTTACTTAGTTGGTTTCATTCTTTTATTAATTTCTTACGCTTATAGATATTATAGAACGACTAGATTAATTTCCAAAGCGACATTAATTTCTGGAGGTAAAATATCTATCTATGAAGACAGTGAATTACCTTCTTTTTCTTTCTTCAATAAAATTGTGTTGAACGCTAATTTAGATAGTCAATCAAAAGACATCATCTTAAAACACGAAATGGTACATGTTGAAAAGCGACATTCATTTGATAAGCTTTGGTTAAGTATCATTCATACTACTTCTTGGTTCAATCCTCTTTTTTTAATATTAAATAAAGAATTGGATAATGTGCAAGAATACCAAGTAGATAATTGTTTGTATGAGGAATTTGAATCTTCTTATACAGATTTTATTTTGAGTCACGTATTTGGCGTGAATTCATTTCGTAACCATTTGACGCATCAATTTGGTTTAACTAGTAATCTCAAAAACAGAATAATTATGATGACAAAAACCGTAAAAAGAGGATGGGTAGCAACTTTGCTATTTCCCGTAATGATTTTTTCAATGAGCTTAATTTCGTTGAAAGCTGTAGCACAAGAAACCACTACAAAGGCAAATGAACCTAAAAAAGGTGATGAGCCTTATACTTTTGTAGAAAAAATGCCTCAATATACTGGGGGAGAAGCAGCAATGGGTAAATTTATTAATGATAATATTAGATATCCAAAAGGAAACAATAAAGAAGGTAAAGTATATGTAACATTTGTAGTTAGGAAGAATGGAAAGATTACGGATGTGTCTGTACTAAGAGGTTTTGATGAATATTTTGATAAAGAAAGTGTTCGAGTAATAAAAATAATGCCTAATTGGATACCTGGAGAACAAAAAGGTAAAAAAGTAGATGTGAAATTTATTTTACCTATAAATATCACAAAGTAAAGTCAATAAATTTTTCATAAAGGAAAACTACTCTAACCAGTAGTTTTTTTGTTTTATATATATTTGCTGAAAATTAAGAATAAAAAGACATGATTAAATTAGAAAATAGATTACGTGTTATCAAAGGAGCTTTTTTGACATTTATTTTTTTATTGAATTTCTTCAGTGTTGCTATCTATGCTCAAGAATCGGATAAAAAAGAGGCTAAGGGCGACGTTTTAACTTTTGTAGAGAAAATGCCTCAATATACTGGGGGAGAAGCAGCAATGGGTAAATTTATTAATGATAATATTAGATATCCAAAAGGAAACACAAAAGAAGGTAGAGTATTTGTGACATTTGTCGTTAGAAAGAACGGTGAGGTTACAGATGTTTCTGTGCTAAAAGGATTCGATGAATATTATGATAATGAATGTGCTCGTATTGTAAGAATGATGCCTAATTGGGTTCCTGGAGAACAAAATGGTAAAAAAATGAACGTTCAGTTTGTTTTACCTATAAAAATTTCAAAGTAAAATAGATAAATTATTAAAAAACGAAAACTACTCTAATCGGTAGTTTTTTTTGTTTTTAAATTATTTGTTAAACTATTTTTTGCACGTTTAAAGTAGCGCCATTGCGTTAAATATTTTCTCCATTTTGTTCACCAAAATAGAAGAACTACCTAAAAAATTATTGACGATAATAGCAAATGCTAGTTTTTTTCCACTTTGTGTATTCACATAACCAGCATAGGATTTTATGCGCGACATAGTTCCACTTTTTGCAACTATTCTCCCTTGTCCCGCTTGTCCTTTGCAAACATGCAATAGAGTTCCCGATTTTCCTGCTACAGGTAAGGTATTTTCAAAAGCATTACTCTTTTGGCGATCCATGTATTTCAATAATTCTGTAAAGTGATAACTAGAAATGGCATTCGTTCTCGATAATCCACTTCCGTCAGTAAGTTCAATGGTGCGAACGTCTATTCTAGATTTCCAATAGTTTTCTTCTACTGCAAGACCTTTTTCTGTGGTTCCAACTCCTAATTTTTCATAACCGATGAGACAAAGTAATTCTTCTGCAAATAAATTTACACTTCGTTGATTCGTATAATAGGCAATATCGTTTACGTTGTATTTCTGATACCGAAGTATTAAAGTTGTGTCGTAATACCAAGCTTCTTTCTTCGTGTAATATGGTCGCATGGCTGCTGCAGGCATAATAGATTCTATGCTACTGTCTTTTAGCGCTTGCCAAAAAGTGGTTGCCATAAGAAGTTCTGGGTCGGGAATAGCCGCTTTTACCCGAAATCCACTTTGATTGAGTGGCAATGAACCTTCAATAAACCAATCATTTGAATAAGGAGCTCCAAAAACATACGATTGATCTCCTCTTACATTATTTGCTTTAACGCGATTGTCTAGTTGTAAACGAGGAATAATTGGACGAATACTATCTAAAGTAGATAAATCTCCTGCTGTACTTCCCGTTGAAAAATAAAGCGAAGTCATATTGTCGTATACTACTAATCCACTTGGACCTGCTCCATAATAATTGCCCATATCGCTCCACGACCAACCTTTGGGAACACCGTTATATCCAAAATCCGAACCGTCTGCTAAAATAGTTCCGTTGATTTTTTTTATTCCGAGTTGTTGAATGGCATAAATCCAATCAGATAAGAACGTATCTTTTTTCTCTTCTGGATAGAAAAAACGACTTCCAAGTGTTGGATCTCCTTTTCCAGTTATGATGATGTTTCCATTTAAAACGCCATTGGAATCAATTTTTCCGGTATAACTTAAATATGTTGAAGGCATATATCTACTTCCCAAAAGTTGAAAAGCAGTTGCAGTAGTAAATAATTTTGTTGTACTCGCTGGAGATAATCCTTGTTTTGGGTTGTATTCTGCAACAACAGAATCATTGCTCAAATCAATTGCTCTAAATGAAATTCCGGCTGATTCTAAGTCAGAATCGTTCACAAGTGCTTGGAGCATCTGATTAACGGAAGCATTTGTTTGAGAAATAAGACGATTAGGTAATGAAATCAATCCTATCATCAATGTCATTCTATGAATACGTGTTATATGTTTTTGCATTTTGAAAGGATGAGTATAAAAAATAAACGCCTCATGATTTGATGAGGCGTTCCAATATTTTTAACGAAAATTAATTAATAATTTCGTCGTATTTCGCTTTGAAATCATCATCGTCTTCAAACCATTGTTTCACTTTGTTAAGTAATGCTTTTGCATTGTCAACTCTACGAGAATCAATATAACATTGAGCAGTTTCAAATACACCTAACTCAAGTAATTTGAAATCTTCTTTTTTCCAATCGTCTACCGATGTTATTTTAGATAATAAATCGTTAGCAACATTCCAAGAAAGTGTAGCTCCAGATTTATCTCCTTTACGATATTTACAAGCTCCTTCTAAAAACATATTTCCAGCATCATTTGGAGCTAATTTTTTCATTTTCAATACCCAACCATACGTTTTTGAGTAATTTTTTGTCGTAAGTTCATTTTCAATAACCTCAACTAAACTACCTTTGAATTTTGAGAAAAAATCAATGTTTTCGTCAAAAACAGAACCGTCTTTGTCTTTTCGCATAAATTTCCCTACAGCAGAAATAGCATCTTTGTACGCATTTTTATACGTTTCGTCAGCTGTGTACTTAGTGTCTTTTGACATTGCATACAAACCTTTTGCCAACCACATATATGGTTCTGCATCATTTTTAGTTTTGTCATTCAATGTATATTTTTCTGCAGATTTAACGAGTTTTTCGTAGTTTCCATCAGCGAATAATACAAGAAGATCGTCATATTTCTTTGATTTCTGAGCGTTACTTGTGAAAGTAATTAGACAGATTAAAAGGAAGAGTAAATTTTTCATAACAACTAATTTTTTTGTTTCAATAAAAACAACAACTATGCCGAAAGTAAGAAGATTTTAGATATCAGCAAATTTTTAAGCTTTAATTTTTGTGAATTCATTTAAGATGCACTCTCAATTAACAAACTTAATATGTTTTGTGCGGCTTTAGAAATCTTTGTTCCAGGCCCGAAAATTCCAAAAACTCCAGCGTTATAAAGGAAATCATAATCTTGCGGAGGAATTACACCACCTGCAATTACCATGATATCTTCGCGTCCCAATTCTTTGAGTTTTTTGATAACTTCTGGAACTAACGTTTTATGTCCAGCAGCCAAAGAAGAAACTCCGAGAATATGAACATCGTTTTCTACGGCTTGTTTTGCAGCTTCTTCTGGAGTTTGAAAAAGTGGACCAATATCTACATCAAAACCAATATCAGCAAATGAAGTTGCGATTATTTTAGCACCTCTGTCATGTCCATCTTGACCCATTTTTGCAATCATTATACGAGGTCGACGACCTTCTAATGTTGCAAATTCATCGGCCATTTTTCGTGCAATTTCAAAGTCTTTATCTCCCATAGATTCTGATGAATATATACCAGTGATTGATTTTATTTTTGCTTGATAACGTCCATAAACTTCTTCTAATGCGGAAGAAATCTCACCTAAAGATGCTCTATTTCTTGCACATTCAATAGCTATTGCGAGTAAATTTCCGGTATTGTTTTTTGCTGCTTCTGTTAATTTTTTGAGCGAAGCTTTTGTTTCAGCTTCATTTCGTTCTTTTCGAAGTATATTTAAACGATCAATTTGTGATAAACGAACCTTAGAATTATCCACTTCTAAAATTTCTATTTCGTCTTCTTTTTCTAGCTGAAAACGATTTACACCAACAATAATATCTCTTCCGCTATCGATTTTAGCTTGTTTTCTAGCTGCAGCTTCTTCAATCCTCATTTTTGGAATTCCAGTTTCAATAGCTTTTGCCATTCCACCTAATTCTTCTACTTCTTCAATTAATTTCCATGCATTTTGAACAAGCTCATCTGTTAGTTTTTCAACATAGTAACTTCCTGCATAAGGATCAATAATGGATGTAATTCCTGTTTCTTCTTGAATAAAAAGCTGTGTATTTCTTGCAATTCGAGCACTAAAATCTGTTGGTAAAGCAATTGCTTCGTCAAGTGCATTTGTATGTAAAGATTGCGTTCCACCAAATGCTGCTGCCATTGCTTCGATACATGTTCTCGCAACATTATTATAGGGGTCTTGCGCTGTTAAACTCCATCCAGAAGTTTGGCAATGTGTTCTTAATGCTAATGATTTAGTGCTTTTTGGTTTGAATTGATTGACCAACTTAGACCAGATAAGTCGACCAGCACGCATTTTAGCGACTTCCATGAAATGATTCATTCCAATTGCCCAGAAAAAGGACAAACGTGGAGCAAAATTATCAATATCAATACCTGCTTTTACGCCAGCACGAAGATATTCCAATCCATCCGCTAAAGTATACGCAAGTTCTATATCGTTCGTGGCACCAGCTTCTTGCATGTGGTAACCAGAAATTGAAATAGAATTGAATTTTGGCATATTTTGAGAAGTGTACTCGAAAATATCTGCAATAATTCGCATCGATGGAGCAGGAGGATAGATGTAAGTATTTCTTACCATAAACTCCTTTAAAATATCGTTCTGAATAGTTCCAGTTAAAGCATCTTGTGCAACGCCTTGTTCTTCTGCGGCAACAATGTAAAATGCTAAAATTGGAAGTACAGCGCCATTCATGGTCATAGAAACGGACATCTCTCCCAATGGAATTTGATCGAAGAGAATCTTCATATCCAAAATGGAATCTATGGCAACACCAGCTTTTCCAACATCTCCAGTTACACGTGGATGATCTGAATCGTAACCACGGTGAGTTGCTAAGTCAAAAGCTACAGATAAGCCTTTTTGTCCTGCGGCTAAATTTCTTTTGTAAAAAGCATTTGAATCTTCAGCAGTTGAAAATCCAGCATATTGACGAACTGTCCAAGGACGAATGGTGTACATGGTAGAATAAGGTCCACCAAGATAAGGCGCAATTCCGCTAACAAATTGTGTGTGACTCAATTTTTCGCTATCTAAAATAGAATAACGATTTTTCAAGTGAATTTTTTCAGCGGTATCAAAAATTTCTTTTGCTTCTTCTTCAATTGAAGCTGAAGTTAAATTGAGTTTTACAGAGCTAAAGTCTTTTCTTTTCATCGTTTACCTCCTTCTGTATGTAATTCTAAAATAAGCGGTTCAATAATAGATGAGAATTTTGTTAAATCCCATTCTAGTTTAGAATTATCTGAATTTTCGAAACAATTAATTCCAATGTATTTTGTTTTCTTTTTTTGAAGAAGAGAAATGCGAATTGCACGAATTTTATCAATTTCTGTTTGAATCCAATTAGATTTTAATGCTTTTACAAAACCACCATTCGCTTCAATTTTTTGAAAGAAAGTCCAAGTGTTTTCTGCAATAGTTTTTGTTGCTTGTTCAATCGCATAAGCTCCACCAATTGGATCTGTAACAATGTTCAAGTAAGATTCTTCTTTTAATATATTGGAAATATTTACACTCATTCTGTATGCGAAATCCGAAGGACCATTTTTAGACCAAAAATCATACGGTAAAAGAGTAATTGTTTCAACTCCTCCCATCGCAGCACACATTGCTTCAGTTGTAAGTCGAAGTAAATTGGTATGTGGATCTTTTAATGATTTATTCAATGCAATACTTTCAGCATGCAGTTTTATTTTTCCTTTTGAACTTGTATCGTAATTTGCTGCTAGATTTTCTACCAATAAACGAATTGCTCTGAATTTTGCGGTTTCGTATATGAAAGACTGTCCAATTCCGAGTTTAAGTTGAATGTGATTCAGAATAACATCTGTTTTATAACCACTTTCTATTAAGATATTGAGATATTCATTGATTTGACTAAGTGCAATTCCAAGTTGTTGCGTGATGTTTGCTCCAGCTGTTGCAAAAACAGTATTGTCAATTTCAAAAGCAGTAATTCCTCTTTCTAGATAAACTTCTTTAAAATATGGAACAACTTCTTCAACTTGATTATTAAGAATTGGATCAAAAGAAAATATACAATTTTTTTCTTGCGATAATTGCTTTAAAATATGCGTTGCTTCAGTTCTGTTTTTTAGTGAAAAATCAGTTTGTATAAAGCTGTATGCGATATCATTTAATCGCTCTGATAAATTATCTGAATTTGAGAAACCAATTCCAGATGCGCCTTCGTTCAAGCGTTTTAGAGCAGAAATATTAGCCGATTTAGCATCTGTATTTGAAGTAGTTTGTCGAATTACCCAATCATTGTTGGTATTTGTTCCTCTAAGATTACTAAAAACAGCATCTGTTAGTGGTTTTTTATCTGACCAATGAAAATGAGATTGAAAAGCAAATTGTTCAATTGGATCGTGAAGTTCTAATGAATCTTGAATGGATACACCTTTTAAATCTTTTTCAAGTTGTGCGATCCATTTTTCTTTCGAAACGGATGAAAATTCATCAAAAAGGGTTGATTCTTTTTCTGTCATGTTGTAAAATTAAACAACTTAGTGAATAGAATGAAATATTAGGGCTTAGATTTTAATTTTCTTACCAAAATAATTATTGAATAAAATGGTAGAAAGCGAATTAATCTTGAATGTCATTATCAATAGCAACGCCGAATTGCGCTAAATGATGCGTAATGTGTTTTGCATGTGCAACAAGCCATTCTTCGTAATTCAATTGTCCAAAATACGGATGAAGTATTGTTTTATTTGGATTTTCTTCAAAAAACTCTTCAAAAGCCATCCATTCTTCTGTTAATTCATCAATTGCAAGTTCTATTTCGCTATGTCTAAATGTAGCTGATTTTGCATAAGGCGCTTTGGCATCTCTTGGTAATGGTTTGTCGCTCATTAAAAATTGATGTGCTTTCTCCAATTGCTCTTCTGGAATCATTAGCTTTAATTCGATTCTACCTTGTGAAGCGATAAGAGCATCAGACATGTGTTCAACCATTTGTTGCGCATTCATACTTCCCCAAAGAGGCTTTGAATCTGCAGTAATTTTTTCGAAATGTCTAACTATAATGTATAAATCGGGTTCTATAAATTCCATGATTTTATTTTTTAAGCGTAATTTTCTCCAACAATTAAATTCAAAGCAAGTGGTTTGATTCCTATTTTCACTTTTGGTTCTAATTCAATAGGTTCTCCATCAACGTGTGCTATGTTTGTTTTTAATTTTAGTTCTAAATCATTGAAAGATGAAATTTTAACGTAGCGACTTGTTTGTGGTCTGCCTTTGAAAAATTTGTAAGCAACGAAAGGCGCTTTATACCAAGGGAATTTTTTCAACAAGACAATTTCCATTTTTCCGTCGTGCACATTCGAATAGGGAGAAATACAAAATCCATTTCCAAATTCAGATGCATTGGCAATAGAGCACATGAAATTTTTCGTTTCAAATTCTTTTTTATCTATTTTTATAGAGATAATTTGCTCTTTATAATTGAAATATTCTTTGATGATTAAACGAATATAACCACTTAATCCACGTGCATGATAGCGACTAAAACATTCAGAAATATAAGCATCAAAACCAAATCCTGAAGCACATAGAAATTGATGGTCATTTAAAAGGCCAACATCTACTTTTCTAGTTTTCATTTGATTAATAATGAAAATAGCATCTTTTAATCGAAGAGGGATTGAAAAATGACGTGCGTAACCATTTCCAGAACCGGATGGAATAATTGCTAAAATAGCATCTGTATCGGTTAAAGCTGTACCGACATCGTGAACAGATCCATCTCCACCAATAGCGCAAACGATATTTACACCGCGTTCTAAAGCTTCTTTTGCTAAGATATGACCGTGCCCAGTATATTCTGTGTATAAGATTTCATGTTCAAATTTCATGGAATCTAGGTAATCTTCAATGAGTTTAGGAATGATTTTTTTCTTCCTAGCACCTGAGATAGGATTAATTATGAATAGGATTTTTAACTTCATTTTGCAATTGTACGGTTATAAATTAAATCATTGTTATAAGTTTGGATAATTCCTTTTAAAAGTTGTTCCATCTTAGCAGATTTATTTGGTAAGTAACTAATAGAATCTGCTTTCATTAATAAATCTGTTTTAAAGTTAAACAAATGTTTTTGTTCTTTTCCAGTATAGGTTAAAACGTAATTATCTTGAAAGAGTTGGTAAGTCCCTTCTAAATAGTTGACCGCAAATCTCGGTTGAGAAAAATCAAATACAGAACTTCCAATTGAATAAATTGTTTCATTCCAACCTAATAAATCAATGAGTGTTGGGTAAATGTCTATTTGTTGAATGACACGTTTGTCAATAGTAGGTTTTAATTGTTTTGTAGGAGAATAAAATGCAATCGGAATTTCATACATGCCTATTCGTTGTCCGAAAATTTTACTTTCGCTTGCTGAAGTATGATCTGCTACAAAAACGAATACTGTATTGTTAAACCAGGGTTGTTTTTTTGCTTCATCAAAAAACATTCTCAAGGATAAATCGGTATAGTTAATTGATTGACAAAGAGGAACAGGTCCTTTCATTAATTTTCCTTCAAATTCTTCTGGAACTTTGTATGGATGATGTGAACTTAAAGTAAAAATTGCTGAACAAAATGGTTCGGTTGACTTACTCATTTGTTTTACAGCCCAAGGTAAAAATTTGTGGTCATAAATTCCCCAAGTGCCATCGTTATCTTTGTCGTTGTTATATTCTTTTCTACCTATATAATGTTCTATTCCTGTTAAAGCAGTAAATCCATCAAAATTCATTGAGCCGTTTGTTGCGCCATGATAGAAATAAGTCGAGTAATCATGTTTCTTCATTATGTTTCCAAGTCCTATGATTTTATTTCCTGAATAGTTTGAAGAAATATACGGATTGTCCATCAATGCAGGAATACCAGCAATAACAGCAGGAATACCTTCAATCGATTTTTTCCCATTTGCAAATGCATTTTCAAAATAATAGCTTTCTGTAAAAATAGAATCTAAAAATGGTGTATAACTCACGCCTTTTGGCGTTTTACCAACCCATTCGTCGCCAAAACTTTCGAGAATAACAATTACCACATTTGTTTTGTTCGGTAATTGATAGGAAGGATTTGGAGTGATTTTTCTATTTGGAGTAAAAATATTTGTCAATTGCTTATCTGTGTAGTATGTTTTCTCTTCCAGTGATTGGTTATCCATTGATTTTAACATGGTAAAAGTCGTATTCATCAAAAAAGCCGCATTTTCTGGACGCGTATATTGTGCTGCATTTATCATGCTAACTGGCTTTAATCCTACGCCACCTCTTCCTGTTAAAACAACAAGTGGAACGATACAAAAAAGAGCAATGATTTGAATTTTGTAACTTGAATTTTTTTCGTGGATGATGAAACGATTCATTACTTTTCGGAACAACCAATCACTAAAAATGATCAATAAAATAAAGATAATTGCTAGCCACCAAAAATCGCGAAGAAAGGATTTCCACAATTGATTCATGTCTTGTCCATAACCAACCATGGAAAACAAATCTGCTGTTGAGCGTTTTGAAGTGTATTCAAAATAGATAACATCAATTAGGTTTAAAGCAATTGAAAGACTGTTGATTACGAAAAAAAGCAATCTGAAAAAGGAACGGTAAATAATATGATTTCTCATTTTGAATGGAATCAACCATAGTGGAGCAAAAACAATAAATATAAGAGCAACAGTAATAATGTCAAACCAAAGTGATGCAAAAATATCCACCCAAGAGATATGAATGAAACTAGAGCTGTTAGCAAAGTAAAAAATAGCTTTTGTGATAGCTAAATTTAGCAAAGCTATTCCCATAAAGAGAAAAAGCGCACGAATATAAGCTGGAATTTTTTGAAAGATATCTCGCATATTTCAAGGTAAAATTAAAAAAGATTTGCCGATAATTTTAGTTTCTTAAAATGATTGTGAATAAATCTTTAATTTATTCCTTTATACGTTATTTTTGGATGCTATAAAGAAGTAACTTTGGACCGTAAAAGAATCAATAAAAAGAATGGAAACATTAGACAAGAGAGAAATTCAATTTGATAGAGCAGATTTTTCAAATGAAGAACTTATTTCGATTTATAAAGCAATCAAAAAACCTCGCTTAATAGAAGAGAAGATGATGGTTTTGCTTCGCCAAGGGAAAATCTCAAAATGGTTTTCTGGTTGGGGACAAGAAGCTATTTCTGTTGGAGTTGGATTAGCAATGGAAAAAGACGAGTTTATCTTGCCTATGCATAGAAATTTAGGAATTTTTACCTCACGTGATATTCCATTGAGTCGATTATTTGCACAGTTTCAAGGGAAAATGTCTGGTTTTACAAAAGGTAGAGACCGATCATTTCATTTTGGAACGAAAGAATACAATATTGTGGGTATGATTTCTCATCTAGGTCCACAAATGGGAATTGCAGACGGAATTGCTCTTGCGTCAAAAATAAAAAAAGAAAAAAAAGCTACGATAGTTTTCACAGGAGATGGCGGCGCGAGCGAAGGCGATTTTCATGAATCATTAAACGTTGCTGCGGTTTGGCAATTACCAGTTATTTATGCAATAGAAAATAACCAATGGGGATTATCTACTCCAAGCTCAGAACAATTTAGATGTAAACAATTTATCGATAAAGGAATTGGATATGGCGTTGATGCTTTTCAGATAGATGGAAATAATATTCTTGAAGTAATTTCTTCTATTCGTAAAATAGCAGATTCAATTAGAGAAAATCCACGTCCGTTTTTAGTGGAATTTATGACATTCAGAGTGAGAGGTCATGAAGAAGCTTCAGGAACAAAATATTATCCAGAAGGAATTCAGGATAAATGGGCTAAAAAAGATCCTGTTACCAATTTTGAGTTGTTTTTATTAGAAGAAGGCATTCTTTCTATAGAAGATGTAGAAAAAGTAACGCAAGTTATAAAACAAGAAATTCACGATGGATTGGAAATTGCGTTTGCAGAAGAACGTATTGTTCCAAACACAGCGACAGAATTAGAAGACGTATATGCACCTTTTGATAAAGAAGAGATTTTACCAGCTACTCAAAATAAATCTGAGAAAAGATTTATTGATGCTATTTCAGATGGACTTCGACAAGCAATGGAAAAACACGATGATTTAATTATCATGGGACAAGATATCGCTGAATATGGAGGGGCTTTTAAGATAACAGAAGGCTTCTATCAGCAATTTGGAAAAGAGCGCGTTCGCAATACACCCATCTGTGAATCTGCCATTGTTGGAGCAGGATTAGGACTTTCTATTAAAAAAATGAAAGCAGTTGTTGAAATGCAATTTGCTGATTTTGTTACCTGTGGATTTAATCAGATTGTAAATAATTTAGCTAAAATGTATTGGAGATGGGGGCAAAATGCAGATGTAGTTGTGCGTATGCCAACTGGAGCTGGTGTTGCGGCAGGACCTTTTCATTCTCAAAGTAACGAGGCTTGGTTTGCACATACACCAGGATTAAAAGTAGTTTATCCATCATTTCCGCAAGAAGCAAAAGGTTTGTTGATTGCTGCAATCGAAGATCCAAATCCAGTTTTGTTTTTCGAACATAAAAACTTATACCGTAGTTTAAAAGAAGAAATAAATGACGATTTTTATTCTTACGAAATTGGAAAAGCAAAACGTAGAAAAGAAGGTAATCAAGTTTCTATTATTACTTATGGATTAGGCGTTCATTGGGCTTTAGATTTACTAGAAGAACATCCCGAAATTTCAGCAGATTTGATTGATTTACAAACACTTTTACCCTTAGATCAAGAAGCTATTTTTGCCTCTGCAAGAAAAACAGGTCGCGTTCTAGTTTTACATGAAGATTGTTTAACTGGTGGAATAGGAGGAGAGTTGTCTGCTTTAATAAGCGAACATTGTTTTGAGTCTTTAGATGCTCCTGTAGTAAGAGTAGGTTCATTAGATACGCCAATTCCATTTGCAAGTGAATTAGAACAAAATTTCTTGGCAAAATCGAGATTTGAAGAACAATTATTAAAATTAATCGCTTATTAGAAATCTGTTTATTGAAAAATAACGTAGTTAAGTTATTAATTCATTAAATCAAGTAATCATGTTTCAAAAAGGCTATTTATATTTGTTTACCTGTTTCTTTTTGGGATCTTGTAGTGCACAAGTGAAACAAAAGGATTCAATTAAAATAGAAGAATCAAAATCAGATGTTAAAATGGAAAATAGAAAAGAAGCTATATTTGGAGCAGGTTGTTTTTGGTGTACAGAAGCTTTTTATACTTCATTAGACGGTGTTATTTCTGTAACTCCAGGTTATGCCGGAGGAACAACAAAAAACCCAACATATGAAGATGTTTGTACAGGTTCAACTGGCCATGCGGAAGTTGCTAAAATCGTATATGATTCTACTAAAATTACTTTCGAAGAATTATTAGAAGTATTTTGGTTTGTTCACGATCCAACATCGCTAAATAGACAAGGAAATGATGTCGGAACACAATATCGCTCTGTGATTTTTTATATGGATGATAATCAACGTGAATTAGCTGAAATCTATAAAAGAAAATTGAATGAATCGGGTGCTTATGATAGCCCAGTTGTGACAGAGATATCTCCTTTGACAGTATTTTATCCAGCGGAAGATTATCATAATGACTATTATGCAAATAACCCCAATCAACCATATTGTAGTGCGGTTATTCGTCCTAAAGTTGAAAAATTTAGAAAAGCATTTCACGATAAATTGAAATAAAAAAAAGAGCTTGATTTTTTCAAGCTCTTTTTTTTAGAATACTGTCCTAAATTATTCAGTAATTTTTTCAGTCTGAATAGTTTGAGCTTTTGTTTCTCTTATTTCAGGTTTCTGAGCTTTTCTTGCTTCCATTTTAGCTTGCTCCAACTCTTTCATTTTTGTCATTTGTTCAGGAGTTAAAACAGTTTGAAACTTAGCATCCATTTCAGCTTTAAATGCTTTGTTAGCTTCTTTGTCTTGTGTGCTTTCTGCTTTCATTGCTTCACGTTTTTTAGCAATTTCTAGGTTGATTGCTTCAACTTTAGCAATTTGATCTTTTGTAAGAGACAAATCAACAGTCATTTTCTTTGTCATTCTTTCCGCTCTCATTTCTGGCGTAAGTTCTTTGTTCGCTTGTTGTTCTTGAGCAAAAGATACAGATGTAATCGATACTAAAGCTCCTAGGATTAAAATTCTTAATGTTTTCATGATTTTCTAATTAATATTAATAATACTATTTTTTGTTATTTAGATTAATAATAATCGTGCCACAAAATAATCTAAATAATAAATAAATGTTAAATTATTTAATGTTAATAGTATTAATGACCTAACATTCTCTGCATTCCAGGTGTTTCAAAGCGCGTTAGATTGCCATTTTCATCATTGTAAATCAGCATTAATTCTATGTTTAAAGCTGGGTTATTTTTTAAGAACTCAATAATTTCATTCACCCCCATTACCATAAATACATGCGAATAAGCATCTGAAGTAGTGCATTTGTCTGACCAAACCGTAGCGCTCAGTATACTATGGTCAACTGGAAAGCCAGTTCTTGGGTCAATAGTATAACTTCGTTTTTCATTATCCTTCATATAGAAAGAGTTGTAGTTGCCAGCAGTTGCAATTGCTCCAGATTTTATATCTACAACTTTAGTGAAATCTCTCACAGATTCTCTTCCGTCTTGAGATTTTTTAGGAATATCGATACCAATTTGCCATTGTAATCCATCTTTGTTCCTTCCTTTTACTTTTCGCTTTCCTTCGATTTCAATAAAATAGTTTTTATTACCCTTTTTTGATAGAAATTCACATATATAATCTACAGCTAATCCGCTTGATATATCTGAAAAATCGAATGTTAAATGATTATTTTTTTTCTTTAAAGAAACTAAATTGTTTTCTCCAATATTCATAGAATATAAATGCCCAGCTTCAAAGTCCATATCTTTCATAAAAGAGCTTACTTGAATTGAATCTATATCATTTGAAAAAGCTTTGTCAAAACCCCATTTTTTCGTTATGAATTGTGCGCATGGATTAAAAGCACCATTTGTTAAATGATATATTTCTTGAGAAAATTGGAATAGATCTTGAAAATAATGAAATGTATCATTAAGAGTGATTACTTGTCCAGTTGAATGATTGAATTTGTAAATAAAAGAATTTGGTTGTTCATTAGAGACAACAGATTGAAAATTTATAAGCAGTTGCTCAATTTCTCTTTGAGAAGTATAAAGAGCATCGTCTCCAGTTATTATGGTGTAGTTTAATCCATTAACATCTCCAAAAATAATTTGTTGCGATTGGAGTGATTCATTTTTTTTATTTGAATCTTGAAATTTTAGTTCGCTTTTTGTTGAACCACTACAACTTATAATTGCGAATGATATAGAACAATATAGAATTCGTCTAGTGTTTCTCCAATTTAGCATCCTGTGTTTCTTTAGCCCATGTTGCTTCCGCAATAGGAGTTCCATTTTTTGTATAGGTTGTTCCAGCTCTACTTGTAGATCTTACATATACATCACCGCGACCATCTTTTACCACTATTCTTCTTGTTATCATAGAAAGTAATAATCCATCATCATCGTAAAGTGGATAATTTTGTTCTGTTAAACCAGCAGGAAATTGATCTGCTAATGAATTTGCAATAGTTTCATTAAATTGAATTCCTTTCGCGTCAATTTGATCAAGTAATGCATTTAATTTTCTGCGTTCTTCAATATTTTGTTCACTTTTTTCAGCTTGTAATTTAGATGCATCATCTGAAATAGTCGTTACCTTTTCAGCATTATTTTTTGCAATTTCCCCTTTATTTCCAACATTTTTTTCTGAAGAAATTGTTACGTTTTCTATTTGCTGATTCGTTGTTAAAATAGAAGTTTTATTTTCAGCAGTTTTTTCTCTTTCATATTTACTTTGTGTATTCTCAATACTTTCTACAACATCTACAACTTGTTGGTGTTGCTCACTTTGATTGGTCTCTTCAAGTTCTTTCTCGTTGGCTATTGTAACCAATTGGTTGGACATCTCTTGAATTTTTTCATCTTGTTTTGTTACTTGAACTGTATTTTGTTCAGCTTGTGTGTCTTCGATTTCGTTTACTTTCTTGATAATTTCTTGTCGAGAACCATCTTGTTGACTAGCTACTTCTTCTGATTCTTTATTGACCTCCACTATTTTATTATTAATATCGGTATTGTTTTGGTAAGCATTATTTTGTTCTTTAGCTGCATTTTCGGCAAGCTGATTATTCAAATCAACTACTTTTTGATTTGTTGTTTGTAAAATAAGCGCTTGGTCAACAGCATTCTCATCTTTGTTCGTTTCTATTTCTGTAATTTTTGAATTAGCAGCTTTAAGATCTTTGTATTCTTTTTCCAAATCGGCATTTGTTTTATTCATTTCTTTAGTTTGAATCTCTTCAATTTGAGTTTGAACTGCATCGCGAATACTGCTACTTTGTGAATCAGCAGTTTCTTTATCCAAAACAACATTGTTTAGATGTTCTTTTGTAGCCATGGCATTGTTATATTCGTCACTACCATCATTTATAGCTTTGTTTTCAATTCCAACCATCGTTGTATTCAAATCTTTAGCAATGGTTTTAGGAATCTCTTGACCTTTTTGATCTAATACTGATTTATCCTCAGTAACCTGATTTACATAATCTTGAGTTTGAAGAGAACTATTGTATTCGTATGTGCCGTTTATAAGTTCTTCATTAGCAGATTTAGCTTGTATAGAATCTACTTTCTTAATAATATCATTTTGAATTCCAGAAAGATCAACATCTGAAAGTGCTTTTTTAATCATTATAGAATCAATAGCTTGATCATTTTTTAAATTACGTTTTCTATTTTTATTGGAAAGATTAGTCATCTCTTCATCACTTGTTTGTGCTCTTTTTAGAATGCGTTCATTCTTTCTACTTTTTCTAATTATTTCTGCTTTCGCAATTAATGCTTCTCCATCCATGATAGAAATATCTTCTTGTCTACCTAGATTTTCTAAGCGGATTTCTTTTTTACCTCCATTAGCTAATATTCGAGCAATCTCAACTAATTGATCTTTTGGATATTGGTCACTAGGTTTTATGGTTACTGCGCGTTCGTACATTCGTTTTGCATCATCCCAACCTTCTTTATTGAAATATTCATCTGCTTTGGCAATTATTTTTGCATATTGACCTTCAAGCATTTTGTTGGTTTCTTCTTCTTGCTTGTCAATGGTTGCTTGTAATTGTGCTTTGGCATAAGAGTCATTTGGCTTTATTCCAAGTGCTTGCTGATAAAGATTTTGCGCATCTTTCCAATTTTCTTTTACAAATTTAGAGTCAGCTTCAACAATGAAAGCTTTGTATGCCGCTTCCGATTCTTTGCTTTTATTTTTTTGAGCTTCAATGTTATCGAGAATCTGTCTTATTTCATTAATTCTATCTTGAGCGGCTTTATCATCTGGTTTAATTTTAAGAGCTTCTTGGTATAAATTCATTGCTGCTTCATAATTTTCAGCTACAAATGCCTGATTCGCTTTTCCAATCCATTCATTGTAGACTAAATTTTTATCTGCATTTTTTCTTTTTTCAATTTGCGCCTTCGCTTCCGCTATTTTTTGTTGAGCAATTGCATCATTTGGCTTGAAATCAAGAGCTTGTTGATAAGATAAAATAGCATTTTCATAATTGAAAGCAAGTGCCAATTTATCTCCTTCTTGAATGAATTTTTGATATTTAGCATTTTCTTGTTCAGAGGACATTTTTGCTTGAATTAACTTATTGACTTCGTTAATTTTGTTTTGAGCTGGAACATCACCTGGTTTAATGTCTTGCGCACTTACAAATGCAGCCAATGCATCCGAAAGAGAGTTATTAACCATTTTCTGATTACCAAGTGCCATAGCATCATTGTAACGCTTTTCAAGATCTGCTTGAGCTGCATTTTTATTAAGATCTTCTTGTTGAATTTTTCGTATTTCCGCAATAGCATTTTTTGGAATGCTATCATCTGGTTTCATTGTTAAAGCACGCTCATAATATTTGATGGCATTTTCCCAATCTTTTTGAGATTTTAACTCATTCGCTTTATTGATGATTTTCTGGTAATTAGCTTCTACTTGCGCACTAGATTCCTCTTTCATTTTTTGTTCGGCTAAAGCAATCTTTTGAGGAACAATAGGATCATTTTTTATATTTCCTGCAGCTTCGTATTTTGTTTTCGCTTCTTGGTAACGCCCTGTATTAAACATTTCATCCCCTTCCTTAATTGCTTGATTAAATTGAGCATTAATTACTGCATTTTGTTGGTCTGCTTGTAATTTATTCTGAATTTCAGTAATTTTTTGTGCAGGAAGTACTTCAGCTGGCTTAATTGCTTGTGCTGCTTTGTACGCCGTTAATGCTGCATTTAAATCCCCACTATTTTCTTTTCCTTGCGCTAAATTAATAGCTGCTTGATATTCCGCATCTTTTTGAGCTTGACCTTTCAATAAATTTATTTGAGCTTGTAGTGCAGTGATTTTTTGTTGAACACCTTGATCTGCTTTTACTGCAATTGCTTCTTCATACTTAGCTACTGCTAGTTCTAGTTTTTTATCAGCACTCAATTGATCAGCTTCTGCAACCAAATTACTAAATTTTTGATCTCTTTCAGCTTGAGATTGTTTATTCGCAATAGCGGTAGCAATTTCTTTTATTTTGTCTTTAGGGTACGTTTGAGAAACATCAATAGCTAAAGCTTCTTCATATAATTTTTTAGCATTTTCTAACTCTCCTCTTCCTAAAGCATTATCTGCTAAGATGATTTTATCACTGTATGCTTTTTTCTTAGCTTCTTGAGTAGCTAATTCAGCTAATTTGTCATCAATACTTTTTATTCTACCATCTAAATAAGGATCTTGCTTCACTTGTTTTGCTTCAAGATATTTCACTTTTGCATCAGCATATTTAGCTGTGTTGAATAAATTATCTGCAACAGCAACAAGGTCATTGTATTTTTTATCAAGGATATCTTGCTTTTCTTTTTCGGCAATTTTCGCTACTATCTCAGCAAGCTTGTCTTTTGGTAAAGCTTCTGTTGGTTTTAAAGTTTGAGCGATTACATATTGTTCTTTTGCTTTTACTAAATCGTTATTGGTAAGATAAGTTTGTCCTTGCGTAATAGCAGCAGTATAATCAGCTTCCAACTTTTTACTTGCGGCCAAATCAGCAATTTTCTTAGTAATTTCAGCTATTTTATCTTTTGGAAGTGTTTCTGCTGGTTTAACAGCTGAAGCTTCTGTATATTTTGCTTTTGCTTCGTCTAATTTATTTCCTGTATACAATAAATTCGCGTCAGCAATGAGTTTATCGTATTGCTCATTTTCTAATTTACTTTTGTTTAGTTCTGCAAGTTTAGTCTCAATTTCTTTGATTTTTGTTGTAGGATAAGCTTCACTAGGTTTTAAAGTTAAAGCCTCTTGGTATATTTTTTTTGCATCTTCAAGTGCATTTGAAGAAAACTTAGCATCGGCTGCAGCAATTTTATCATTATAAGCTTTATCTGCTAATTGTTTATCTGCTAATTCTTTTAATTTAAGTTCGATGGCAGCAATTTTAGTTTTAGGATAAGCTTCATCTGGTTTTACCTCTAATGCTTTTTGGTATTGCACTTTTGCTTCAGCTAATTTCTCTTGTCCAAAAAGTCCATCTGCAGCAGCAATAGCATCATTATAAGATTTGTCTTTTGCTTTTTGAGCTGCTAAATCAGCAATTTTTTGTGTAATCTCAGCTATTTTTTCTTTTGGAGCTGTTTCAGATGATTTTAGAGCGGATGCTTCTTTGTATTTTGCCAACGCATCTTCTAATTTACTTTGAGAATATAGTAAGTCTGCAGCTTTCATTGCAGCGAGATAAGCTTCATTGTTTTTAGCTTCTTCGGCTTGCTTTTTTATTTGTAAATCAATTGCAATTATCTGATCTTTTGGATATTGTTCTGCTTTTATTGCAATAGCTTCAGTATATTTAGCTTTTGCATTTTCAAGTTGATTTTGTTTGCGCAAATTATCACCAGCAGTGATTAGATTATTATATTGTTCGTCTTTTTGTTTCGCTTCTAATTCCGCTTTTTTAAGATTAGTTAAAATTTCATCAATCTCAATTAGTCGCTGAGTTGGGTGTTGTTCATTTGGTTTTAAATTAATTGCTTCTTCATATTTTGCTTCTGCTTTTACCCAATCTTTTGCCACAAATGCTTTATCTGCTTCTTGAATTGCTGCATTGTATTGTGCTTCTTTTGCTGCTAGATTTTTTTGATCTTCTAACTCTTTTATCTTAGCATTTGTAGTCGCAATTTTTTCTTTAGGTAGCGCTTCTGCTGGAAGCAAAGCAGATGCATCTTGGTAGTTTTTTAGCGCTTCTTGGTATTTTAATCCTGCATAATTCTGATCGCCAGAAGTCATCAATTGCTCGTATTGTCTCAGTTTATCTTCTTGAGCAGCTTTCAATGCATCTTTCTTCGCTAAAACAGCATCAATTTTTGCCTTCATATCGTCCGCTTGCTTACGATCGAATTCAGACATCATCTTTTTCATGTTTAGCGTAAAGGTTGTGGTAGGCATGGTTTGTAAAAAAGACAAATCTGCACCGGGAATTTCACCAAATAATGACATCTCAAATTCTTGTGAAAGATCGCCAGCCGGAACATCTTCTACATTTATTCCTACTAAATCTACATAGAGAAAACGAGAGACTAACCCTGGTTTCGTAAATTCAATTTTATATTTCTTACCATACGGAAGTGAAGTGGTAAATTTACCACTATTCGAAGTAACCATAGAAGTAACTTGACTTCCGCTTGAAGTTATAGTAACAGTTACACCTGGTTCTCTTCTTGCCATATCAGAATTAGTAACAATTCCGTATATGATGTATTTACTTTGTGCCCAGTTGTGGGTAGAAAAAAATAGCAATATGAAAAGTAAACAATATTTCATAGGTGTTTTGGTCTTTATTTTCATGAATAAACTGTTCATGTAAAAGGGTTTTATTTCTTTGCTGTTACAATGATAGTGAACTTATCTAAAAAAATAATCAATTCGGACTATATTAATAACGAGAGCAAGTACAATCGTTAACAAAAAAAGTTCATTTTAACAGCAAATATCGTGAAAAATCGCCATACTTGTTAAAAAAAAATCATGTTACCATTCAATCAATTAAGCATTTGGGAATTAGAAATCTATTTTAGAAATATTGATTTTTTAATCTTAGGTTCTGGAATTGTAGGCTTGTCAACAGCGTTAGAATTAAAAAAGAAAGCGCCCAAAAGTAAAATTGTTATCTTAGAAAGAGGTTATTTACCAACTGGTGCAAGTACAAAAAATGCTGGATTTGCTTGTTTTGGTGGTGCATCTGAAATTGTAGATGATTTATCTCAAATAGATGAAAATACGGTTGTTAAAACCTTAAAATATCGTTGGGAAGGACTTTCAATACTGAGAAAAAGGTTAGGAGATAATAACATTGAATTTGACCCATGTGGTTCGGTAGATTTATTTCGTTCTTTTGAAAGAGAAGAATATATAAAGGTTGAAAATAAAATTCCATTTTTGAATAAATTAGTAGGTGAGGTGACTCAAATAAAAGGAGATATTTATTCAATTAAACAAAATAATTTTGGCTTTGGAGATATTCCACATTTGATTGAAAACAAATACGATGGAAAAATAAATACGGGAAAAATGATGAAGTCACTGGTTGAATTAACAATTTCAGAAGGAATTATTATTTTAAATGGAATAGATGTTCAAAATGTAAATTTCTCAGGAAGGAGTAAACAACTCATTACTAATTTTGGAGCTATAGCAGCCAAAAACATTCTATTTTGTACCAACGGACTTTCTAAAAAGTTCTTCCCAAATATAGATATTCAACCTGCAAGAGCGCAAGTAATTCTTACAGCTCCAATTCCAAACCTTTCTTGGAATGGTACATTTCATTACGATAAAGGATATTATTATTTTAGAAATATCGGTAATCGTATTTTACTTGGAGGCGCCAGAAATAAAGATAAAGTTGGAGAAACTACAGAAGAAATCACAACTACAAATTTTATTATCGATGAACTTAAATTAATGTTACACGAAGTTGTTTTACCAAATACTAAGGTTGAAATTGAACATCAATGGGCTGGGATCATGGGAGTGGGGAATGAAAAAAATCCCATCGTATCAATGCTTGAGAAAAATATTTTTTGTGCAATTAGATTAGGCGGTATGGGTGTCGCAATGGGCTCAAAAGTGGGAGAGAATCTAGCAAATTTAGTTCTTGAATCATAATTAAAAATTAAATTTCTACTAACTTTATAGATTTCCTTGTGAAATAAGATGTTAAAATAAAGCTTAATTGTATATTTGTCGTTTTATTTTTATGAAAAAAATTCTCGTAATCCATTACTCTCAATCTGGTCAGCTAACAGAAATATTGCATTCTGTTGTGGATAGATCTGATTTAAATAATTGTGAAGTAGACTATTTAGACATAAAACCTTCTCATCCATATCCATTTCCGTGGACGGGTGATAGTTTTTTTGAAGAAATGCCTAATTCGGTTAATGGAAGAGTGACGGAGTTGCTTCCTATGCAAACTAAACATGAAAAATACGATTTAGTTATTTTAGGTTATCAAGTTTGGTTTTTATCTCCTTCTGTTCCCGTAAATAGTTTTTTAGCATCTGATTTAGCGAAAAAAATACTTGCAAATACACCTGTTGTCACTATTTTAGGAGTAAGAAATATGTGGGTTGTCGCACAAGAAAATATCAAAAAGCAACTAAAGGCTTTAGATGCAACACTTGTTGGAAACATAGTTTTAGAAGATCCGAATCATAACATGATTTCTGTTTTAACCATTCTTCATTGGATGATGGGAGGAAAGAAAACAAAACTTTGGGGTGTTTTTCCAAAACCGGGTGTTACTGAAGAGCAGATTGCAGAAGCTGCTCGATTTGGAGTTTCAATAAATGAATCTTTACAAAAAGATGATTTCTCCAATTTGCAAACAAATTTAATTCATCAAAAAGCAGTAAAAATAAATACGAATCTTGTCTTCGTAGAGGGCAGAGGATCAATGCTTTTCAAAATTTGGGCAAATTTAATTGAAAAAAAGAGCTCCTCAGAAAAGAAAAGAAGACGTTTGTTACGTATATTCAAATATTACCTGTTAGTCGCAATCTTTATCATTGCACCGATTGTTTTGCTGATTTATGGTGTAATTAGATTATTTTTGCCAATAACTTTGAAAAAACAACGACTTTATTACCAAGGTGTAAGTTTAAAATAAGCATGAAAGAAGTTTTTATAACACGTATTAGTTCCTTTTTACCGCATAATCCTATTTCTAATGATGAAATGGAGAAAAAATTAGGGTATATCAATGATACTCCCTCTAAATCGCGCGCTATTGTTTTGCGAAATAATGGAATTAAATCCAGATACTACGCTATTGATGAAAAAGGAAATTTTACGCATAACAATATACAATTAACCCACGAAGCAATAAAGAAATTAGTTACAGAAGAAGAACTTCAAACGGTCGATTTATTAGCTTGTGGTACTTCTTCTCCTGACCAAATGATGCCTTCACATGCAGTTATGGTTCATGGAGAGATGAAAGGTTCACCTTCTTTTGAAGTAGTTTCTCCAGCAGGAGTTTGCTGTTCTGGAATGCATGCTTTGAAATATGCTTTTCAATCGATAAAATTAGATGATGCTCAAAAAGCAATTTGTACAGGTTCAGAATATTATTCTAGACGTATGCAATCCTCTAATTTTGTGGAAGAAGTTGAGAAATTAGAAGAACTTCAAAAAAACCCTTACATTTCATTTGAAAAAGATTTCTTACGCTGGATGTTATCTGACGGCGCTTCAGCTATTTTGTTGGAAAATAAACCCGCAGAGAGTGGTTTGTCTTTTAGGGTAGAATGGGTAGAAATGTGTTCGTATGCTTCTGAATTTGATACTTGTATGTATATGGGGGCGGATAAAAATAGCGATGGTTCATTAAAAAGTTATTTAGAATATTCCAACAAAGAATTGATTGAAGAATCTGTTTTTAGTTTGAAGCAAGATGTTAAATTGCTGAAAGCTAATATTGTAACGAAAGGGTTTGAAAAATTAGTTACTGTTTTCAAAAAGTATAATCTTACATCAGAAGAAATTGACTGGTTTTTACCACATATGTCTTCTGAATTTTTTAGAAAACCTATTGCAGAAGCAATGGATGAAATAGGATTGCATATTCCCGCAGAAAAGTGGTTTACAAATTTATCGACAGTTGGAAATGTTGGTTCAGCCTCTGCTTTCTTAATGTTAGAAGAGTTAGCTCATTCAGGAAAACTTAAAAAAGGACAAAAAATTCTTCTTGGAGTTCCAGAAAGCGCTCGTTTTTCATATGCATTTGGACTACTAACTGTTTGTTAAAGAGATTTTTCGTAAATTTGCACATTAATTTATTTGAATGAAAAAAAATGAGATTCCTCAAGATGATGGAGCTTTAGCCAATCATTTTAGAGAATTGTGTTATGCAAAAGATGAAAATGGACATTACACTACAGGCTTAAGTACAGGTTGGGAAGTTAAAAATGTAGCGCTTGATCAAGCTTGGGATGAAATTCATAATCGTATCCAAGAAACAGCAGTGTTGATAAAACAAGGCAAAAAAACTCCATTAGCTTACTTTATGGAAGTATCTTTGATGGATTCTAAACTACTTTCTCAATACGTAGGTAAATTTCACTTTGTGGTAAAACGACATCTTAACAAACCATCTTCATTCTCTAATTTATCTGATTTAGAACTTAAAAAGTATGCACGTATTTTTGATGTTTCTTTGGAAGATTTAAAGTTTTTCAAACTAGCATGAAAATAAATTTCGAACATCATCAAGCTGCTCATTGTGAAAATGGAGTGACTTCAAATCTTTTTCGTTTTCATGGTTTGAATTTAACAGAACCAATGGTTTTCGGTATTGGAGGAGGTGTTTTTTTTATGCATTTACCCTTTTTGAAGATTAATAATGCTCCAGGCACAACTTTTCGTCCCATGCCTGGAACAATATTTAAGCGAAATGCTAAATATTTCAATATTGATTATAATCGTATTACATTCAAATCTGAACAAAAAGCACAAGATAAACTAGATGAAATGTTAGCTTTGGGTAAACCAGTTGGCTTGCAAGTTGGTGTTTTCCATTTACCTTACTTTCCAAAAGAATATAGATTCCATTTTAATGCTCATAATATTGTCGCTTATGGGAAAGAAGGTAGCAATTACCTTATTTCAGATCCAGTAATGGAAACAGCAACGACAATTTCTGAAGATGATTTGATACGTGTTCGTTTTGCTAAAGGTGCTTTTGCTCCCAAAGGACAGATGTATTTCCCAGATGAAATTCCTGAAATATCGTTAGAAAAAATTCAAAATGGGATTAAAAAAGGATTGAAACATTCTGCTTTTTTTATGACTGTTCCAGGGCCAATAATTGGTGTTAGAGGTATTCGATATGTTTCTAAACAAGTTCGCGGTTATAAAGAAAAATTAGGCGATAAAAAAGCAGGTTTATATCTCGGTCAATTAGTTAGAATGCAAGAAGAAATTGGTACAGGTGGCGGTGGTTTTCGTTATTTACATGCTGCTTTTTTAGAGCAATCATACGATTATATTCCCAATGAACAATTGTTGAGTTTGAGTAATCAATTTACCGAAGCAGGTGATGGTTGGCGCAATTTTGCAATGAAGTGTTCATCTATATATCGTGGAAGAGCAACAAGTCAAGCTGATTATGATGAAGCAGCTGATATGCTTTTGAGAATTGCAGATATTGAAGAGAATGCTTTTCTAGCAACCAAAAAATTAAAACTTTAGTATTGAACGCAATTTCCATTGAACATATATCAAAAAGTTACCCCTCAAGTGATGAAAAAGCACTTGATGATGTTACTTTAACCATAAAAAAAGGTTCTATTGTTGGAATTTTGGGTCCGAATGGTGCAGGAAAAACTACCTTAATCTCAAGCATAGTGCATTTGATTAAATTTGATAGTGGAAACATTACTGTTTTAAATCAACCGCATACTAATCCAGCTATAAAATATAAATTAGGACTAGTTCCTCAAGAATATGCTTTGTATTTTGAATTAACACCTTTTGAAAATCTTGTTTATTTCGGTCGAATGCTCAATATTCCTAAAAGGGAATTGGTAAAAAAAATAGATGAACTTTTAGAAGTACTTGGATTAACAGCAGTAAAAAATAATCGATTGAAAACATTTTCTGGAGGAATGAAAAGAAGAGTGAATTTAGCTGCTTCAATTTTAAATAATCCAGAAATACTTATTTTAGACGAACCTACAGTTGGTGTTGATGTGCAATCACGCGCTGTAATTATGAATTATCTAAAACAATTAAATGAAGTGGAAGGAATGACAATCGTTTATACTTCTCATCTCATGGCAGAGGCACAGGATTTTTGTCGTTTTGTTTATATCATTGATAACGGAAAAATTGTTGTAGGAGATTCTCCTAAAAACCTCATGAATACCTACGAAGTAAAAAATTTAGAAGAAGTTTTTTTGAAATTAACAGGTAAGAATAAATGAAAAAACTTTTCGCTGGAATAAAGAAAGAATTGATTTTACTTGGAAGAGATAAAGCTGGATTAACCTTGCTTTTTCTTATGCCTGCTATTTTGGTAGTCGTAATTACGATGGTTCAAAATAGTACATTTCAATTGATGAAAGACAATCTTATTCCAGTTGTTATTGTGGATAAAGACAATAGTGCTACTTCAAAAAATTTAATAAGTGAAATTGCAAAGATTAAAGAATTTAATATCACGGTAAAATCGACTTTGTCAGAAGAAAATCTGAACAAAGGAGTACAAAAAGGCACATATAAAGTGGGTGTTTTCGTTCCGAAAGGATTTGGTGATTTTACAGATAACACGAGCAATGTTACTGCACAACAAATTATTGCATCTATAAACGATAAAACGTACGGAGAAATAAGTAAGTCAGATACGGTGCGTATACAATTGATTTTTGACCCAGTAATGAAACTTTCATTTCGTACCGCTATAAAAGAAGGAATGGAAAACATTATCACTGGAATGGCTACAAAACAAATGATATCGACGCTTTATGCTGAATTGACGGATAGAGAAATCCCTGATAAAATCTATAAATTACTTTCTCAAAAACCTCATTATTTCGAAGAGAAGATTAAGGATAACAATGGACAGACGGTTATCCCATCTTCAACCTTACACAATGTTCCAGCATGGTCTGTATTTGCAATGTTTTTTATAGTAATGGGACTAGGAACAAATATTCTTTATGAGAAGCAACAAGGAAGTTTCATGCGATTAAGAACTTTACCAGTTTCATTTATGAATGTTTTATTAGCAAAAGTGATTACCTATATCATGGTTTGCTTTGCCCAAATAGCGGTTATCTTAGCAATTGCATTTTATGTTTTCCCTTCCATAGGCTTACCTACAATGGAATGGCCACCTAGTATGATTACATTTATCATCATTACATTTTTAATCGCTTTGGCAGCAACATCTTATGGTATGTTAGTAGGGACTTTGGCAACAACCATTGCACAAGCTAGTGCATTTGGACCTATTTCAGTTATGGTACTAGCTGCGATTGGTGGGGTTTGGGTGCCAACATTTGCTATGCCAGAATTCCTTCAAAAATTAAGTATAATCTCACCTTTAAACTGGGGATTGGAGTCTTATTATGGAATTTTTATTCGCCATTCGACTATTTTAGATTTAGGTACTTATGTACTTCTTTTTATAATGTTTTCTATTTGTTGTTTTTCTTTTACCTTTGCTTCACTAAAAAAACAAGGAATCATTTAATTTAACCTCATAAAAATATAAAAATGACAAAAGCAGAATTAGTTGCCAGCCTTAAAGCTCAGATTATTGAGCAATTGAACTTAATGGAAATGAAGCCAGAAGATATTGGTGACGATGCGCAACTTTTTGGAGAAGAAATTGGTTTAGATTCTATTGATTCTTTTGAATTGATTGTACTTTTAGAAAGAGAGTATGGTGTTAAAATAACTGATCCTAAAGAAGGTCGTCAAATATTAGCAACAGTTTCTTCTATGGCTGATTATATTCTTGAAAAGTCTACTAAAATCTAATTATAGCTTTCCAAAATGAGTTTTTCACGAGTTTTTATAACTGGTATGGGGGCCATTTCTTCATTAGGGGAAGGTGTGTCTGAAAACTTTGAAAAGTTCAAATTGAGGCAAAAAGGAATTAAGAAAGCTCAATTAATTGACTCTCGCTTAAAAGAAGAGTTTTTATTTGCTGAAATTCCATTGACAAATGAAGAACTTAAAATTCGTATAAACGAAGATGTTCCTTCTCATTTTGCACGCACAACTCTTCTTGGAATTCTAGCAGCTAAAGAAGCAATTAAATCGGCAAATATTAATCGTTCAGATTTAGATGGAATTATTATGGGTTGTACTGTTTCTGCAATGTGTGAGACAGAAAATCTGTATAAAAATGCGCAAGGAATAGACAATGGTTCTCCGTTTTGTGACTCGTACGATATTGGTTCTAGTGCAATGGAAATCAGTTCCTTTTTAGGCGGATTGCCTTTCCAAAATACGATAAATACAGCTTGTTCATCTTCTGCGAATGCAATTGCACAAGGAATGATGATGATTCGTTGCGGAGAAGCCAATAAAATACTTGTAGGTGGTTCAGATGCACTTTCAAAATATACCATAAACGGCTTTAATTCTATGATGCTTTTGTCAGCTGATTTTTGCAAACCTTTTCAGCAAAATAGAGATGGAATAAATTTGGGAGAAGCTGCTGCTTTTTTTATTTTAGAATCGGAAGAAAGTTTAGGAGGCAAAATTCCCTTAGCTGAGATTGTTGGTTTTGGAAATACAAATGACAGTTTTCATCCCACTTCAATTTCTGATAATGGTGAAGGACCATTTAAAGCAATGAATAATGCATTGAAATTAGCTGGAATTCAATCAAAAGATATCAGTTATATTAACGCGCATGGAACAGGAACAGAAAATAATGATATGGCTGAAGCAGAAGCTTTGAAACGTATCTTTTCAACTGTTCCACCATTTTCTTCTACGAAACTATACACGGGACATACTTTAGGTGCTGCAGGTGCGCTTGAAGCTGTATTTTCTGTAGAGATGATTCTGAATAATTGTATTGTTGGAGATGATGATTTTTCTCAAATAGATAGTTCGATTCAATTAGTTCCTACGAAAAGTGAACATAATAAATCGTTAAACTATGTAATGTCAAATTCATTTGGGTTTGGAGGTAATTGTACTTCACTCATTTTTAAAAATGTGAAGTCATGAAAATTTACCTAAATGAAAGCGCATGTATTTCTCCAGAAAACACTTTTGATGAAGTATTTTTGAAAGGAGAAAGAGTTGTTCAAACAACACAAAATGTTCATGCAGTTGAACCTGCATACAAGCCATTTATTCCATTGAATGTTTTGCGTAGAATGGGTAAAACTTCGCGTATGGGAATTGCAACAGGATTAAAAGTTTATCAAGAAAGTAATATAGAATTTGATGCAATAATTAACGGTTCAACGTATGGAAGTAATGCCGAATCATTTAAGTTTTTAGATCAAATCTTCAAATTTGATGAGGGTGCAATGACACCTACCAATTTTGTGCAATCGACAACTAATATTGTTGCTTCGCAATTGGCATTGATGACCAATAATTACAATTACAATTCTACAAATAGTTCTAAAGCACATTCATTTGAAAATTGTTTACACGAAGCAAGTATGCTTTTGAAAAATGAATTAGCGAATAATGTTTTAGTGGGCGCAGTTGATGAAATTTCTGTTTATACGTACCATCTTTTTAGTATCTTAAAATGGGTTCGAGAAGATGCTGTTACGCCAAAAAATGCAATCTTGAATAAAGGTGCCGGTTTCGTTTCAGGTGAAGGGGCTGCTTTCTTTCATTTGAGTAAATTTCCTATATCCAATGATTCAGTTGAAATTTCTTATTTCAAAACATTTTCAAATTTAAATTCAAGCGACTTAAAGTCGGCACTTAAAAAATTGCCATTTCAACCAGATTTGATTCTATCTCCTAAAAATGGAGATAATGATACAGATGAGTTTATTGATTCATTTATGTCAGACTTAAATAATATTCCTTCCATAAATTTTAAAAAATATTTTGGAGAATTTCCTACTGTTAGCGGCTTATCCGTTTGGTTAGGTCAAAAAATTCTTCAAAAAGGATTAACTGAATTAGATGAGGTGAAATGGAATAAAATTCCAAAACATATTTTGATTGTAAATCACTTCGTTACCAATCAAACTAGTTTTATACTCTTATCTTGTCAGTAGAATCAATAGACATTCAGAACTGAGAATAATTAATTATCTTCACAAAAAAAACAGTATGAAAATTTACATATTTTTATTTTTAGCTCTCTTTTGCGTTCAATTTTCGTCATTTGCACAAAATAAAGGCGGAGGAAAGGAAAGAGCTGATGCTGATTTGAGAGCATTACACAATGGATATTTGTTTTTTCAATTATTTGATAGAGAAGATACAAAAAACTCCATTCGAACTCATTTAGGTGAAAAAGCTGTTCAACAATATGAAGCTGAACAAAAAGAAAAATTCGATAATATCATGAAGGCTTTTAAAGATAACTATACGTTCAGTAAAGTACTTTTCTTCTATAGTCATGATAAAGAAAAAATTAAAAACAATGATTTTTCAACCGTAAAATTCTATACAGATTCTAATCAGCTCGTATCAAATGATACAATTGATTTTACTCATTTTTTTATTGGAGAAATTAGCCGTGTTGAAATTGATTCTTCTATTTACACAGATGGAGCAGGCGTTGAACATAAAACAGCTAACTATTCGTATAGCGCTCTTATAGTGCGTGACAGAAATTTTATTCAACTCGGAAAACCATTCCCCTATTATGTTCGAACAATGGAAGGGATGCCTCTTTTGCAAAAAAAATCATATCGTCTAATTGCTTCATTTCAAAATAAATTAGAACGAAAATTGAAAGACTAAACTGAATTAATCTTACCATGAATAAAGCAGAATACGATGTTGTTATACTTGGCGGTGGACTCGCTGGATTAACTTTATCTCTCCAAATTAAACAACGAAATCCAGCTATTTCTATTCTAATCTTAGAAAAAAGAGCAGAAGATGCTCCCACAGCTGCACATAAAGTAGGCGAGTCTACAGTGGAGTTAGGAACTCATTATTTGCGAGAAACACTTCAATTGAAGGATTATTTAGAGGCGTCTCATTTGCCTAAACATGGTTTACGCTTCTATTTTTCACCCAAACATAAATCGAAGATTGAAGAACGCGTTGAATTAGGTCCAAGAAAATTGTTGCCTATTCCAAGTCACCAAATCGATAGAGGTGTTTTTGAAAATGAACTGGTTAATAAAACTAGAGCTTTAGGAAATGAAGTTTGTCTAGGAGCAGATGTCGCTAGAGTAGAACTTCACGCTTCAAAAGAGATGCACCGCATTCATTTTTCTATAGATGGAAAAGAAACTTCAGTTGATTGTCGTTGGGCTGTTGATGCAACGGGTAGAAATTTCTTATTAAAACGCCAATTGTCATTGCATAAGCCGATAGATCATGATGTAAATGCTGTTTGGTTTAGAATTCAATCAGAAATAGATGTTACAGATTGGTCGGATAATAAAGAGTGGAAAGAATTTTTAGAACCAGGGTTGAGAAGATTGGGAACTATTCACTTTATGGATGTTGGATATTGGCTTTGGTTAATTCCACTTTCGTCTGGCTCAACAAGTGTAGGTATAGTTGCTGATGCGAATATTCATCCTTTTTCAGAAATAAATCGATTGTCAAAAGCAATGGAATGGTTGAAAAGAAATGAACCGCAAGCTGCTGGAATAATTGAACCTTTGTTGGATAAAGTATTGGATTTTAAAGCTTTAAAACACTATGCGCATCACTCTGAAAGAGTTTATTCAGCAGATAGATGGGCAGTAACAGGAGAATCAGGAGCATTTTTAGATCCTTTGTATTCACCGGGGACAGATTTCATTGCTCTTAATAATACTTGGCTTACAGATTTGATTTTACGTGATATGAGAGGTGAAAACATCGAACTTCATGCAACAGTTTACGAAAAAACGCATCTTGCCACGGTAGATAATTGGATTCCTGTTTATCAGAATAAATATCAATTAATGGGTTCTACCCAAATTATGGTTGCTAAAATTTTCTGGGATTGGGCTACATACTGGTCAATAACTACATTGTTATTTGTCAATGAAGGTTATACAGACATTCAAGTGCTCAAACAATTATTCGGAACGAATAAGAAAGCAGGAATTAAGTTGGGAGCATTGAACGATAAAGTACAACAGTTATTTCTCGACTGGAAAAAATACGATACAGCTTCCTTTTCTTCGCGTTATATTGATCCATTCGATGTTACTTATCTAAGAACTTTTCATCAACAATTGGATGATAAATTAAATCCTCAAGAGTTATTGGAAAGAGTAGAAGGTAACTTAGTTATTTTGGAAAAAGTGGCTGCAGAACTTTTTAGAAAAGTGAGTCATCAAGTGCGTCAAACTCCATTGAATATGGAAGTAGATCCCTATTTAATGTCACTAGAAATAGATTCGAGAAGTAATGAAGGTTTTGTAAATATTCCTGTTGACCAATCTATTTCAGATGCAGTAGGAGTGATGTGGTTTTATCCACAAGAAGTAGAAAATGAGTAATCAAGTTCTTCAAAATATCGATAGAGTAATGCAGCAGTTTTTGTCTACGCAGCAGCTTATTATGAAGTTGGGAGTAGAGGCGACAATTGTAAAATTAGAAGAAGATAAAGATTTGTTTCAGTCTGTTGGTTTCGAAGCAATTTCTATGGCAATCGCAGATAATATTTTGCAAGAAGAAATACTTGATTGGTCTGAATGGGATAAAATCTTCTCAAAATATAAAAATCAATTTGCTTCCCAATTTTTAACTGGTTTAGGGTGGGCTTTTGCAAAAAATGAAGCTGATTATTTAGAGAAATTAAATACATTTTCTGCTTTTAAACAAGCTAGAGTATTAGATGGATACGGTTATTTTTATGGCTTATTTCGCTCAAGAATATGTGTAAGGGGAGCTGTTATTCCAGAATCAATTTCCGAAAAAGAACTTCCTTTTTTTGATATGGGTTTAGGAAGAAGTTTATGGTATCTTTCAAAAGGAAACTTAGAACAAGTTAGTAAATTTTTAGTTGGATTCAATGAAAAGAGATTGCCCTCTTTAGTTTTAGGAATTGGACTTGCTAGTACGTTTGTTGGTGGTTTGTCGAGTGATGAACTTTCAACACTTCACTTGTTGTCGGGTGATTATCAATCTGTTTTTGAAAAAGGCGTTTTATTAGCAAATCGATCTTGTTATGAGAGTAATAACGTTTCTTTCGAGATGGAAAATCATATAAAACAGTTATTCCAACTAACTTCTGAAGAAGCATACCAAAAAGTTCAAAATAGAATGTTATCGTCCAATTTTATAGAAAAGCTTTTCGATTTAAATGAAAATTTCTTAACACTTTCAGTTTAGCAGTTACTTCTGTAAAATCAATTGATAATTCGTTCCTTGATTAGAACTTGAAACATTTACTCGTCCATTTATTTGCTCTACTAAATCTAAAACAAGCGATAATCCAAAAGTAGGAGACATTTTTTTAGCTTCTTCTTTATCGAAACCACAACCGTTATCTTCAATCGCTAAAAGATGATTCCCATCGGGTAATTCTTTTAATTCAATATTTATCTCAGGTTTTTTACTTTTGTCTACAAATGCATGTTTCATGGCATTGATGATAATTTCATTACAGATAAGCCCGATTGGAACAATATGTTCTGTTTTAATCCAATAATCATCTAAATCTAAATCAAATTTAACGTGTGAATTGGAAGTATTGAATTCATTTACCAATTGTTCTAAATAGATTTTTAACGATATGTTTTCGTAGTTATGACTCGTATAAAGTTGTTCATGAATTTTAGCAATGGAGAATATACGATTCTCAAAATCTTCTGCTAATGATTTATATTCTTTGTTATTAGATTCATTTGATTGCATTCTAAGTAAACTAATTAATGTACTTAGATTATTTTTTATGCGATGATGCATTTCTGCCAATAAAGTTTCTTTTTCTTGAAGTGATTTCTCTAATTTTAGTTGTGCGAATCGTCTTTTTCTAGTTTCGATTGCAAGTGAAACAATTTGATTGATAGTCAATGCGAAATATTGTTCATCGTCTGTCCAAATTCTACTGCTTCCAGTATGTTCGTAGCATATTACGCCTGCTAATTTTCCGCCAATATGAATTGGCACATCCATCATGGAATGAATCCCAAGAGGTTTACAATATACTTCTACTAAATCTATAGAACGCTTATCTGTATAAACATCATTGATAACAAGAATGTCATCCGTCAATAGATGCTTGTAATAATTTGGCATATCTTTTCCGTTCAAGACTTCTCCTTTGGAGAAAGTTTTGTCCTGAGCGCTATAATTTCCAATACATTTTATACTCTCTTTCGTATCGTCAAAAAGCCAAATGTTTACACGACCTATTTCTAGGCAATTGGTAATTCTTTTGCCAATCTCTAGAAGTACATCATCGAGATTTTCTCTTGAAAGTACGCCAGTAGTAGTGATATCTTCAAGATGTAGTTGATAAATTGATTTAGGTGCCATATAGCACTAAGATAAACAAATATATTTGTATCTCAATGCATTATGAATGTTAAAAAATACTTTTAAATTAAAATGACTACTATTAAAAGGTCATTTCAATAATAAATTAGTAATTTCGGTGGACTAAAAATTTTCTTATAATGCTTAAAATTGATATGCACACGCACATCATTCCAAAACAACTTCCTAAATGGACAGAAAAATTTGGATATGGTGATTTTATTTTCTTAAAACCTAACGACGATTCTACTGCAGACATGATAAAAGGCAATCAATTTTTTCGACGTATCGAAGAAAATTGTTGGGATGAAAATTTGCGTATGCGAGAATATGAGCAGTTTAATACCAGTGTACAAGTAGTTTGTACCATTCCTGTTCTTTTTTCCTATTGGGCAAAACCAAAAGATGGACTTGAAGTAGCTCTATTTTTAAACGATCATATTGCAGATTTAGTAACGCGCTATCCAAAAAATTATATTGGATTGGCAACTTTGCCTATGCAAGATACTGAATTAGCAATACAAGAACTAGAGCGTTGTAAAAAAAATGGTTTTGCAGGTATTCAAATTGGTTCAAACATCAATGATTTGAATTTGAATGAAGAACAATTTTTCCCAATATTTGAAGCTTGTGCAAAACTAAATATGGCAGTTTTTGTTCATCCTTGGAATATGATGGGAATGAAAGATATGACCAAATATTGGCTGCCTTGGCTCGTCGGAATGCCTGCAGAAACTTCTCGAGCAGCTTGTAGTCTTATTTTTGGAGGTGTTTTAGAACGTTTACCCAACTTGAAAGTTTGTTTCGCACATTCTGGAGGTTCTTTTTTACCCACTTTAGGGCGCGTAGAGCACGGATTTAATTGCAGACCTGATTTGGTGGCAATTGATAACCCAATTAATCCGCGAAAATATATTGGTCAATTTTGGGTAGATTGTATTACACACGACATCCAAGCGTTGGAATATATACTAAGTATTCAAGGTTCTAAAAGAGTGTGTTTAGGTTCTGATTATCCATTTCCACTAGGTGATTTAGAAATTGGTAAATTCATTGAAGACAGCAATCTTTCTCCACAGGTTAAAGAAGATATATTTTGTAACTCAACTTTAGAATGGTTGGGATTGAAAAAAGAGTTATTTCTATAAAAAAAATGAGCGCTTTTAGCGCTCATTTTTAGTTTAATTAGCTAACAATTTTTTATTTTTTTCCAGGTTTTCCTGCTTTTGCTTCTGTTTGTTCTACATCAATTTCAAAATCTATATCTTGTTTAGATAGATCTTCTTTTGATAATTGTTGAATTGCATCATTGAATTGAACGTATAAAGTAGCAAATTGCATATCTACAACATTCGCTGGAATAGAAACTTGCACCCAACATTTGGAAGATTCATTTGGAAAAGAAAATTCTGGTTTAGATTTCTTAAAAACATTCGCATAAACTTGACCAGCTTCTGTACGAATAGTCATTTTTGAATTATCAATAACCATAGCGCTCTGACCTTTGTATGTGAATTCAAATTGAGCTGCAGTAACATCTGTTTCTTGTTTTACTTTTAATAAGTTAACCTTAACAGCTCCTGCATCAATTGAATTTGTACTAGCTGGAAGTTTAAACTCTGGAGGAGTAATCTTCATTCCATCAGCAGGATAAATAGCAATTCCATCTATCGTTAAATGAAATTTTTCTACTTGCATCCAACCACCATCATCTGTTGCTTTTGCTGTAAAATCTTTTTTGTCATGTGGACCAATTAATTTAGAAGTTCCAGTCAATACAGATCCTTTAAAGTAAATCGTTCCTTTTTCAGGATATGTAAATCCAATTTTAGTTAAGTCAAAAGTTAAATAACCATCTGTTTTGTTCTCAATTTCTATACGAACAAGCGTAAATGTTGCTTGTGAATGCATGTCGTGAAAAGACATTGTGTATTCATCTGTAACGATAGGAGGAATGTCTTTATAATGGATTTCTTTTTTGGGATCCATTGGTTCGCCATCTCCATTTGTTAAAACAGAAAGCGTATTGGAAAAAGAAAATTGAGCGAGTAAGATACTGAAAAGTATAGTTTTTGTTTTCATCTTGTTGATTTTTAATTATGTATAAAAGTAAAAAATTCTTCTCGAACTTCACAGAAATCATGCCAAAAATAGAATTTATTTTTTCAAAAATATTTCAGCATCTTTGTATATGAATTTTTTTACTTTGCGAATGCTTCTTGCATCATTTTTGTTTTTTTTACTCCTTTATCCTTTTCAACCAAGTGAAAAACGCTCCATCACTCCAACTGAGAAGATTCTCCTGAATAAAGGCTGGGTATTTTCGGAACAAAGCAAAGATGATTGGAAAAGCGCAGAGGTTCCGGGAGTTGTTCATACTGATTTACTGCGCAACAAAATGATTCCGGATCCTTGGTATGGAACAAATGAAAAAGACATACAATGGGTAGAAAACAAAAATTGGATATATAAAACCACATTTGAATTAACGAAAAAGCAAATTGATAACAATGAAATTAATCTTGTTTTCGAAGGTTTGGACACCTACGCCGCTGTTTATTTGAATGATAACATCAACCCAATTGGTACAACCGATAATATGTTTTTAAAGTGGAATTGGGACGTTAAAAAGCACCTAAAAGTAGGTATTAATAAGTTAAAAGTTGTCTTTTATTCACCCGTTATCGCTTTGAAAGACATTGTTCAAAATGCTAAATATCAACTTCCCGCATCTTCAGAAATGGTTGATTTACGTGTAAGTCCATACATCAGAAAAGCTCCATATCATTTTGGTTGGGATTGGGGGCCACGTTATGTTACTTGTGGAATTTGGCGTCCCGTTTATTTGGAATTGGTGGAATATGCGCAAATAAGTGATTTACAGATTTATCAAAAACAATTAAATAAAGAATCAGCGACTATTCAAGTTGATTTGAGTTTACACATTGCTAAAAATGGAACTTATAATGTTATAATCGGAGGGAAATATAAAACACTTTTTTTACCAAAAGGAGATACTTTAATAAAAGAAACGATTCATATAAAAAACCCAAACTATTGGTGGCCAAATGGATGGGGAGAACATAATTTATATACAGTAGAAACTTCTATTCGAGAAAATGATCAAATAATTGATAATAAGTCAACTCGAATAGGATTGCGAACTGTTGAATTAGTCCAAAAAGACGATTCTTTAGGTCAAAGTTTTTATTTTAAAGTAAACGGGAAACAAATCTTCGCAAAAGGTGCAAATTATATTCCGCAAAGCAATTTCTTGCCTTCTGTGAGGAAGTCGCAATACGATTCGTTGATTCACGATGTAAAAGCTGCGAATATGAATATGCTACGTGTTTGGGGCGGTGGAATTTATGAAAATGATGAATTTTATGATTTGTGTGACGAAAATGGTATTTTGGTTTGGCAAGATTTTATGTTTGCAGGAACGATGTATCCTTTTGACACCGCTTTTTTGGCTAATGTAAAAAAAGAAGCTACTTACAATGTGTTGCGTTTGCGAAACCATCCGAGTTTAGCGTATTGGAATGGAAATAATGAAATTGACGTGGCTTGGAAACAATGGGGTTGGCAAAAGAAATACAATTATTCCAAACAAGATTCAACGGAATTGTACAATGGATATTTGAGTTTATTCGACACTTTATTGCGAAATGTTGTCAATAAATTTGACCCGGGAAGAACGTACAATCCAACTTCGCCAGAGAAGAGTTTTACAACCTTGAGAACTTCAAAAATTGGTTCTATTCATTATTGGGGTGTATGGCATGCGAAGCAAGATTTTGTGAAATTCCGTGATTATATTGGAAGATTTATGGCAGAATACGGTTTTCAGTCTTTTCCAAGTATGGAAACTATTCGTTCTTTTAGCGATTCAAGTGATTGGAATATTGATAGTGAAGTCATGAAATGGCATCAGAAAAGCCCAATTGGAAATGGAATGATAGATCTTCAATCTGAAAAATACTTTCCAAAAGCTAAGAATTTTGAAGCATTTGTTTATACGAGCCAGCTTACACAAGCATTGGCTATGCAAACGGCTATTGACGCACACCGACTTGCAAAAGATTACAATGGAGGAACGCTTTATTGGCAATTAAACGATTGTTGGCCTGGTCCAAGTTGGAGTAGTAGAGATGTTTTTGGAAGGTGGAAAGTGTTTCACCAACGTTTAGCAACTTTGTACGCTAATTTGGCGGTAATTCCATTATTGAAAAATGGTAATTTAGAATTCTATGGAGTAAATGATTTACCTGAAAATGAGCAAATTAAAATTGTTTTAGGTTATTATGATTCAAAAGATTCATTGATTTGGGAAAAAGAAATGAATATCAATCTGAAAACAGACAAGGCATACAAACTTTATACAGAAGTAGATAAAGATAAAATTCAATTAATGAAAAAGTCTAAATCATACTTCATTGCTCAAATTTGGGAGAATAATGATGGAAAACCAACCATGTGCTTTGAGCGTAAAATTGATCGTTGGGATGTCTTGTATTAAGTGTTTTTTAACATTTCATTTGTAAGATTAATGTAAATTTTCCTTGTTCCTTCTTGCATTAGTTGTAGATTTGTTCCCCTATAAATTCTTAAGAGGAAATTGTTTAGACAAATGAAAGACAAGTTATATAACTTACTTCAAAAATTAAATCAATGGCAGAAAACGCGAATTTCAAAGGCTAATTTTTTAATTATCCTTGCTGTTGGCGTTGGTTTTCTTGGTGGTATTGCTGCGTCTATTCTGAAAAAGATGACGCATTTTGTCGCTAATTTTCTTCAAAATGATTTTCACTGGGAATATAAATTTTACTTGTATTTACTTTTTCCGTTAATTGGATTAACGCTTACTGTTCTTTATATCAAGCTTTTTATTAGGAAACACAAGTTTGAGCACGGTGTCACTTCTATTTTATTCAATATTTCTAAAAATGGAAGTAAATTAGATTTTCATAATATTTATAGTCAAATCATAACAAGTGCTTTGACAGTTGGTTGGGGAGGTTCTGCTGGACTAGAAGCTCCAGCTGTAGCAAGTGGCGCTAGTATCGGTTCTGTTATAGGTCGTTTTTTTAACTTAAACTATCGAGAAGTAACTTTGTTGTTGGCATGCGGTGGCGCTGCGGGAATCTCAGGCGCATTTAATAGTCCCATTGCGGGAATGATCTTCGCGATTGAAGTATTGCTTCCAGAATTTTCTATTCCAGCATTTATTCCTTTATTGATTTCTTCTGCCGTTGCTTCAGTAATTTCTAATATTATCTACAATCAACCTTTGTTTGTATTAGTGACCAGAGATTGGGTAGTAGAATCATTTTGGTTATACATTGCTCTAGGCATTCTTTTAGGAGCTTACACAGTGTTTTATAGTAAGTTAAATAGATTTTTAACGACTGCTTTTCAACGTATAAAAAATGCGTATGTCAAGGTTTGGATAGGTGGAATTGCTCTTGGAGTTATGATTGCCCTGATGCCTGCGCTGTACGGTGAAGGTTACATTACTATTCAGCAATTATTGGATGGAAATTATTATTCACTTCTCGAAAATAGTTTATTCTCAAATTATCAAAATATTGCATGGGCTTTGGTTCTTTTCGGCTTAATTACGATGGTTGGAAAAACATTTGCTTCCGTTATTACAATGAGTTGTGGAGGAAATGGAGGAATGTTTGGTCCTAGTGTTATTGTAGGAGGACTTTTTGGTTTTGTGTTTGCTTATGCTTTAAATCTTCTTGGTGTGGCGGATTTGAATGTTACCAATTTTATTATTGCAGGAATGGCAGGTTCTATAAGCGGAATGATGCACGCTCCATTGACGGGTATTTTCTTAAGTGCAGAAATTACGGGAGGTTATGTATTAATTGTTCCATTGATGATCGTGGCTGCAACTACTTATTTCATTAACAAAGGTGTCCTGAATTATTCTATTTATACAAAATCACTTGCTGCACAAGGTAGCTTATTGACACAAGAAAATAAAGACCATAGAATTATCAGGAGGTTAAAATTAAAATATTTACTTGAAACAGATTTTGTAGTTTTAAATGAAGAAGATACGCCAAAAGGTAGAAGTAGAGATATCGTTCATACAACTAGAAATGTATTTCCTGTTGTAGATAATAGTGGAGTTTTAAAAGGTATTATTACAAGTGATCAGCTTTTAGAATATATTGTAGATACTGAATCGGAAAATAAGAATAGACCTATAAAGGAACTGGATCAGCCACCAGGTAAAGTGATTACTATTGATACAGATATGTTTGAAGTAATGCAAATTATGGAAAGTAAGGATTTGAGAATCCTTCCTGTTGTATGTGAAGATGGAAAATACCTTGGCTTTGTTACAAAAAATGCTATTTTCAATAAATACAGAGCATTGTTGATGAGAGACAGTGAATATTTGTAGGGTTTATATAAACACTTTACTTTCCATAACTGTAATGCCCAATAATTTTAAAGCGAAATAAGCAATCTTCAAGTACTTGTCCATTTCCAATATTGTGAATCATTAAATACCTTTTTCCGTCAGTAGATTTCTTTCTGGAAACGATTCCAATATGTGTTATTGCTCCGCCTAAATTCCAACAAACGATATCTCCTGGTGCGTAATCTTTTAAATCTGTTGTTTTTGGTTTTATCGTTCCGAATCGCGAGAAAAATGTCATTAAATTGGGAACTCTTCTGTGATCAATATTTTTATCGGTATGTGTTAATCCCCAATTTTTGGGATATTTACTAAAATTCGCAAGCATATCTTCATGTACTTCTTTTTGCAAGTCAATTCCCATTTTTCGGTATGCTCTAATCACAACGTCTGTACAAACACCTTTGTTTGAAGGCACATCTCCATTTGGATAACTGAGTTTAAAATAAGTTGGGTCGTACTGAACATGTTGCTTCGTCAATGTAAAGGCTGAATCTGCAAAACGTTCAGAAAATTTGGTTTGTCCAAGTGAATAGAAACCTGTAGAACAAACGATTAATAATCCAAAAAGTATTTTTCTCATACAGTTAACTTATTGAATTATAATCTTAAAGTAGAGTTTGGTTACATGTGTTCAACTAGAATTTATCTATTTATATTTCCTATCTTGATAAATGAGTTTCGTATTTTTAGTTAATAGCTTTGATTTACTATCACATTCCCCCGCTTTATTTATAAAGTTTTTTTCTTTTTGTATCTCATTTTTTACCAAAATAGTAAAATAGCTATTTTTACTTTTTTTAGAAAGACTGAATGTTTTGCTTTGTGTGGTAAATTCTCCTGCACAATTTGTATCCCATTCTCCCCAAAATTCTTCCATGTCAAAATCTTCCAATACGATAGTTATTTTGGAATCGTCTATTACATATAACGACAAAGATTCATAATCATACGGATTGGCATGTGAACTTCCTCTATATTTCGTTCTAACGCCAATTGCTTGTTTATCTTTTGTTAATTGATACATTACACTATCGATGGAAAATTCTGTTAAAACGATAGCGTCAGATTCCATGTGTTGGTATGTTTTACTTTTTATTGCTCCGGTAGAATTATCTGCAATGACTATCCATGTATTTAATGAGAAATACATCTCTGCACTATCGGTAAATTCAGGTAATACAAGAATAGTTGCATTTTTAGAATTAGGAAAAGCTTTTTCTACAATTAAATCTTCGTACCAATTTGTGCTATCTGTTTTTAGCTGATCCATCACTTTTAATGCTAAATCAGACTGAGAATATCCCATATTGAAAAATGTCAGGCAAAGAAAGAGGATAATTGATTTTAAATTTTAGTTTTTCTTATTTGTTCGTGATATTTCTTAATACAATAATTTCGATTGACTTATCGTAATCAAATTTCTTCAATTGAATTGTATACTCTTGCCACTGAATAGTATCATAACGATCTGTTTCAGAAAGTCCGTCATTACCTTCATCTTTTCCATCAACTCCGTGAACAGAAATGGAAATATCTTCTACTAATGTATCCTTTGAGATAGAAAGATAAGCTGTTGCTTTTGTTGGACCACCTGTATATGGACTTTTATGAGAAAAATTGGTTAAAATGATAGAAAGAGAATCCTCAAAAATCAATTTCTCATTCATCTTTAATGCTACAATCTCTCGGTATTTATTCATGTTTTGTTCATTTATATTCGTTTGAGAAAATCCGGAGAAATTAACTAATACAATTGTGAAGAAACATAGGATAATTATATTTTTCATCTTGGATAGATTTTATTTCCTAGTATCTTCCCAAACAAGTGTTTTTTCTATTGGTCCATTAAAATCGGGACATTTACCGTCGCCATGACCAGAAAAACCACCTTCAGGAGCACAGACTTGCTTACATTTATCGTCGTACAAATAATTGAATTGATCACAGCAATTTGACGTAAAATAGTAATATGTTTTTCCATCTGCTTTCCATTCCCAAACTTTTGCAGGTGGGTTTTGTACTTCTGCTTTACTGATTTTGTTTATTTTTTGTTTGATACAAATTGGTACATCAACTTTTATATCTAGTTTTTTACAAGATGAAGCAATAAAGGTAAGTCCAATAAGTAGTGTTAGTGTGTTTTTCATATGTTTGTTTCTTATGCTTATTTCCCAAATATCGTTATTTCACTCACTGTTGACATTTCAATAGGTTTTTGAGGATTATCTGGTTTTTTTGCTGTTCCTTTCAGTGTTCGGGTTAACTTGGTTTCTATTACCCAACCACTTTTTCGGTCGATTTTTATATTCGAAGTCATTGTTCCAGACATATCGTATTTTAAAGGTGCATTAGTTGCTTTAACACGTGCATCGCTATCAAAAGTTTTAACTTGAGATGTACCTAAAATTTGATAATAAGCATCTGTAACTTCTTGTAATTCATATTTGGTATTAATTTTTATAGGCATTCCAGATTCTAATTGCGTATGAATAGTCCATTTATCTCCATCTGAAACGGGTGAAGTTGGAAATATAGCAGAACTAACTTCAAAACCACTTTTCAATGTTTTTGCTCCATACGCTTGCATAAATTGAACTTTTACTTGTTTTTTTTGTTCTACATTCAATTGAGCGAGTTGATCATAAAGATGCGCATACAAGGTGTCCATATTTTTAAACTCAATTATTTCACCTTTATTGGTCATTTTTATATAAAAAGGCTTGTTTTTCATAGTCCCCAAAATCGTTGAAATAAGATCACTTGAATCTTTTTTCTCGGAACTATATTCAATTTTGCCATGAGAATTTAAGGTAATCATGTTTAATTTTCTGTAATTAACTTCCATTTCATACACTGAATCCTGGATAGAAATTACTTTATACGTTAAGATCGTACCAATAGAGGTATTGATTTTTCTTTTTTTTCCGTTGGTTGTTTGAGTAAGAGAGATGCTTGTGGTAGAATTTTGTGTGTAAACTTCTCCTACAATAAGATTTAATCTAATTTTTTCTTTCTTCGAGTAACACGAAGTCAGTAAAAATAAAGCAATGAGTAGTATTAAGTGCTTTTTCATGTTAATTAAATCAATCAAATGTAAACGCAAGTTACGTTTAATTTGTTTATTACGTTAATAATTAACCACCTTATTTGATTTTTAACATTTTTAGTAAAATTCGTAATTCTATACTACGATTAATACATTAATTCCCAGTTGTTCCAAAAAAGCGTTCAAGCATTGCTTTGTCATTCTTTTTAATGGCTTGTAGCGGTTCCGAAGCGCGTACCAATACTTTTTTGACGGGTTTGTTAACTAGTTTAGTCGCAAAACGCTGAATGCTTGGAACGGCAGCAGCAAATTGTTCAAAGTAACTGTCTATTGTATCCTTGCGAAAAGATAAAATATCTTCTAATAAATGACCATCAGCATAATTACCACAGTGAAAATTAATTTCAGCAAATGCCTTAGCTGGAAAATCAATTTTCCCCATTCCGTAAGCATGAAAAGCTCTTGAAATAAAGTCTTTATAGATAATTCTGCAATTTTCTCCACCACCTAAATTGAAGGTTTTATGTAAAAGTTCATCGTGTTTACCAATAGAGTTTACAAAAGCTCTTGCTGTATCTTCAACGGTGCAAATTTCCATGATAGTTTCTAAAGGCATGTGAAACATCAATTTTGACATTTTGTGATTCCCAATTCCCATTATTGCCGAAAGTCGATAAATTGTCCAATTTAATTTACTTTCTCTAATTAGTTTTTCTGCAGCAATTTTAGTAATAGCATATTCATCTCCAACACTAGGTGTTAATGGATCTGTAGTATAAATATCAGGAGATTTCATTCTATCACCATAGCATGCAACAGATGAACTATAGAGTAAAAAAGCATTGGGTGAAAATTCTTCGATAGCAGCAACTACATTTTTCGTTCCTTCAATATTTACATTGTTTGTTATTTCTGGCTCATCATCTGCTAAAGGTGGGATTATTGCCGCTAAATGAATGACATAATCTTGATTTTGACAAGCTTTATTAAGGTCTTCGCGATTTGTAATTGTTCCGTAGACAATATTAATTCCAGAATAAGGTCGCAATATTTTCTTTGTTTTTTTACTTGGCTGAACAAATACAGTAATACTTGATGCAGATTGTTTCGCGTAGAGTTGCTTTAAAACTTCTCTTCCAACTGCTCCTGTCGCTCCTGTTATTAATACGGAATAATCTTTCATCTTAATTTACATGTATTTTACTTTGACAAATATGGTCTTATCAGCTTGTAAACTGAATTTAAAATCACTAAACGTTGGTGTTCGCCATTTGGTATGCCAATAATCTCCAAAACCAAATCCTTCTGACGGAAGAACCCATCCATAATCCATTTTTCCATTTAGGTTTTCATCGTCTAGAATAGCTACGCCATAAACACCTGCAGGTTCATTTTCGTATTTATAGCTGAGTTTGCCATCAACTGCATCTTTTTTGTATAGATAAATACGTCTCGCTTTATCAGAATATCTTGCTTCAAATTCACTTTGGTTCTTGTATAAATCCAATTGAATTCTCCCTGATTTATTGCGAATGTTAGTAATGACTACTTTCAAATTATAATCAACGCTGTTATCAATGGGCTCCGTATAATCTTTTCCATTTAACATATTACTGCTAAAAAACAGTACAGTTATTAATGAAATTTTGAAAATATTTTTCTTGAGAGATCGCTTTCGTTTTATTTTCCTAGTAGTAGAGTAGAGGGCTAACATGTTTTCTTCGTTTATTTATAGTTTAATTTCGATTCATACTTTCATAGTTGAAATCAAGTTTTTAACGTATTGATTCACTATTTATTATGATAATTTTTTTGATGTTACTACAAATAAAAGATAATTATTCAATAAAACAAGATGCTTGATAATTAAGTTTTTAACAAATTCTTTTGTTTTTCTTTAATAAGATGGCGAGATTTTGGAGAGTTTAAATGTGATTTATCATACCGTTTCATTATAAACAGCAGGAATTTAATTACCTTTGAGCCATGAGTAGCGATAAAAGAACAGAGTTAAATACCGTAGGCGAATTTGGTCTAATTGAACGAATTACAGCAAAGTTTTTCACTATAAATGAAAGTACACTAAAAGCAGTAGGAGATGATGCAGCTGTTATTTCCATTTCTGAAGATGAGGTTATGCTCGTTTCTACCGATATGTTAGTAGAAGGTGTTCATTTTAACTTGATGTACGCTCCGCTTAAACATTTGGGATATAAAGCAGTAACCGTAAATCTTTCCGACATCTTCGCGATGAATGGTAAAGCAGAACAAATTACGGTTTCTATTGCTATTTCTAATCGTTTCCCTGTTGAAGCGATAGATGAACTTTACGAAGGAATTCAGCTAGCTTGTTCTAAATACGGCGTTGATTTAGTCGGCGGAGATACAACTTCTTCCCTTTCTGGACTTATTATCAGCGTTACAGCAATTGGTAGAGCTAAAAAAGAAGATGTTGTTTATCGCTCTGGTGCAAAAGAAAATGATTTACTCGTTGTGACGGGAGATTTAGGCGGAGCTTTTGTTGGGCTTCAAATCTTAGAACGCGAAAAAGAAGTGTACAAAGCAAATCCTTCCATTCAACCAGATTTAGAAGGACATGATTATCTTTTGGAAAGACAATTAAAACCCGAAGCAAGACAAGATATTATCGGTTTTTTAAAAGAACTAGACGTGAAACCAACTTCTATGATTGATGTTTCTGACGGACTTGCTTCTGAAGCTTTACATTTGGCTAAAGCGAGTAAAAAAGGATGTCATATTTACGATGAAAAAATTCCAATTGACCCAGATACATACAATACTGCTAGAGAATTTAATCTCGATCCATCTACATGCGCACTCAATGGTGGTGAAGATTACGAATTGTTATTTACAATAGATCAAGCTGATTTTGATAAAATTAAAGGTAATCCGCACATGACGGTTATTGGTCACATCGTTGAAGAGCAAGCGGGAACTTACCTTGTCGATAAAGGAGGAAGTATCACACAATTACAAGCACAAGGCTGGAATCATTTTGATCGTTCTTGAAAATGACGTTTAACTAAGGTTGCGTAAGGAATTTCCTCGACTCTCGATTGCGCCCAAGTAGCGAAGTCAAAATAGTTAAATACATTTTTTTCAAATGGATCGTTGCGTAATTCATTCAATTCATTGGCTACAACGGCAAGTAAATCCAATTGATTGATTTGTGAAGGTGATTTGTTGATTTTTGTAATGTATTTCAAAAATACAGTTTCAAATCCATAAACACGATTTCTTAATTTTAGATAACGTTGTGTATTTTTGATAGCGTAGGGCAGAAGTTGTTTGTGGTCTAACTCAAAATGAATAATTAAATTGAACAATTGAGCAAAGCAGAAAATATCTTCTTTGTGATCTAATTCTGAATCATTCAAAATATGATTGATCCATTTTAAAGCACTTGAATAATTTTCTATACCAAAAAAGGCAACCGATAAACTAAATCCAAGATAAGCGCGGCGTATTTTATTGATTTTATGTCCGTATAAACGATATCCTTCTTCTATAATGTGTTCTAATTCAACTGCTTTTGCAAAATCGCCTCGAAAATTCAATAAATTCAACTCTATGCTATTGATGCTACTGAATAATTTAATGTCTAAATCCTCATTTGTAGCAGATTCTAACTGACTTGGAAGCATTTTTAAGAGCGATAGATAATGTGCTGCTTCTTTGTATTCTCCATTTGAATTATGACTGTAAATGGCATTTGTCAAGGTCGAAAAATATACGTTCGGTTCCGCTTCAATAACACTAGGATTTTTTTGAAATAACTCGATGTTTTGATGAATTTCTTTTAAGGAAGATGAAGTGTCATCAATTGCAAAATAATAGGCAGAAAGCGTATGATGTTTGAGGTATTTAGAATCGAAATCATCGTTTGTTTTAATTTTTTCTAAAGGCTGAACAATAGATTTATAAGCAGTTTTGTCTTCTTCAGAGCGAGCAACACCTTTTTTATTAAGTCGCGTAAAAAGTAAACTTTTTACATTCCATAATTGACTGTAATTCTGTATTATATCAATATAATTTAAATCATTCTTTAAAATTTCATCAATCTCATCTGGAGCAATTTCTGAGTATCCATTGTTTTCTATTAATCGTTTAAATTTTAATTGAATTTCTAATAAGATATGAAATTTCTCTTGTTTTAAAGCAAGTGATTCAGCGCTTTTTAAGATTTTCCAACATTGTTTGTAAAGTGCTTTTTTGTAGAGAATTTCAGCAGAATGAATCATCTTGTACAAATTGGCTTCATGTGATGAATTGGCGTGAAAAGCATCCAACGCTTTCAAAACATAGTCGTAGAGGCGCTTTTTAGTAATAGAAAACTTATTCAACAAAGCTTCACCCTTAAATGCTTTAAAAATGGATGCCTCGTCATATTCATCCAGTTTACTGATGAAATCAAACAAAGTACTGTAGTTATTTTCTTCTCCAATAGTATGTCGAGAAGCGTAAACTTTGAAATAGCGTTTTTCAGTTTTTGAAAGACTTTTTATCAAATCAAATAATGCAGAGTTCGTAGATGTAGTCATAACTTTCAATAATTGGTTCTCCTAAAAGTATGTTTTTAGAATGAAGTATTTTTCACCGATGATTGATTAGTAGCTTTGATTTATTAAACTGACTAGTATCTTTTTTTAATTGGTAGACATGTATAGAATATTATCTTTCTTTTTTTCATTGCCAAAAAAAGAAATAAAAAAGTCTAGGCCTGTATTTGAATGTTTGAAAATTTGAATTTCATTACACTATCGCACCCAAACTCGTCGGATTGTTACCCAGATTTTGAAAAAAAATCTGGACAATTCTCCTCAAACATGGGTTTGATTACGCTTCATTCAATTCATTTTCTACACGAATCATCTAATGGCCAATATAAAATGTAATTCTTCCACCAAATAATCTTCGCCTTTTGTAGCGAGATAAGAGTAGCGAACTGAAAACTGCGAATAGCAGAAATAGTTCCGAGTGGATACGAGGAAATCATTGAAGCTATCAGTTTTCAGGAGTGGAGCGCATCGAATTACAAACAGCGACATCCAAGAGCCCTTTCTTTGCTTCTTTCTTTTGGCGATAGAAAAGAAAGAAGAATACCCTACACTAAAGCTTGGAATTTCAAAAGCATTGCTTTTTCTTCTTTTGGCGATACAAAAGAAAGAACAATAAATAAGTCAATTATAACGATAGCCTTATTACTTTTGCTGAAAAATGGAATAAATGGAGTTGAATAGAGGAAATATCATTGAAGTAGAGATAACAGATTTCGCTTTTGGTGGAAAAGGCATTGCTAAAATCCCAACAGAAGAAGGAAATTACATCATTTTTGTCGAAAATGCGTTTCCGGGACAGATTGTTAAAGCAAAAGTGAACAAGAAGAAGAAAAAATATGCTGAATGTTCACTGATGGAAGTAGTTAAACGCTCACCAGAAGAAGTGATTTTGCCGTATCAACAAATTTCGGGAGCTCCGTATTTATTTGTTCCCATTGAAAAACAAATCGAATACAAAAAATCATCTACCTTAGAATTATTCAAACGTCTAGCGCATAAAGAAGATGTGGAAGAGATTTTTGATGAAATGATTCCTTCTCCATCTCCGTTTAATTATCGCAATAAAATGGAATATTCATTTTCTACGATAGAACACAATATGCATACAGGAGAGGAATTGGATGATGCTTTTGCACTCGGTTTCAAACATCGCGGAACGTGGTGGAAAGTGGAAAGTCTGGACAATGAATCTGGTTTGTTCGATCAAGAATGGGAAACGAAACTAAAAGATATTCGCTTGTACCTTAAAAATACGGGACTAAAAGCTTGGCATCCACCCAAAAAAGAAGGCTTTTTTAGACATATTGTTGTCCGAAAATCATTTTTTCAAGATCAATTACTCGTAAATTTAGTGACATCTTCTACAAATGAAGAAAAGTTTGATAGCGTGGCTTTTGGAGAATTCCTTAAAGAACTTTTTGGAAATAGAATTGCTGGTTTTCAACATACCATCAACGATAATGTTGCCGATAGAGCAAAAATCGAAAATGGTTCGTGGAAACTAGTCTTTGGAGAAGATAAAGTCATTGAGAAATTAGCTGGACTTTCTTTCGAGATTTCTATGGAAAGTTTCTTTCAGACAAATCCTCAAAGTGCAGAGCGTTTATATGCAAAAGCGTTGGATTATGCCTTGGAAAATAATGAATTGGATGGAAAAGTGATCATGGATTTATTCTGTGGAACGGGAACTATCGGACAATTACTTTCTTCGAGAACAAAAAACACGGAAATTATCGGTGTAGATATCGTTCCAGAAGCCATTGAAGATGCGAAAAAGAATGCAGAGCGAAATCAAATTGAAAATGTACAATTTTTTGCTGCGGATGTAGGTAAATTTTTAAAAGAATTTCCGCAATATACTGGAAAAATAGCAACGATTATTCTCGATCCACCAAGAGCTGGAATTGCTCCAAAAACCTTATTGAAAGTAATGGGACTTGGTGCAGACAGAATTGTGTATATTTCATGTAATCCATCTACACAAGCGCGCGATATGGAAATATTGATGCAATTTGGTTATTTTCCAGATGCGATTTCATTTGTGGACCAATTTCCGCATACAAGTCATATCGAATCGGTTGTTCAGTTCAATAAAAAACCAATAGATAAAGTTCAAAATTGAGTGCAAATAATCAATAAAATAGAATAATTTCAACTTTCTTTTCGTTTATCGTACTGAATTGAACAACAATCTTTGAAAAGATGTTTTCTTTTTATGAATAAAACCTTACTTTTGCACCTGATTATGACGAAAAAACTCTTTTTACACAGTGGAATTGTAACATTATTATTGATGTTAGTTGCTTGTGGTGGATACAATAAAATGTTAAAAGGAGATGATTATGATAAGAAACAAAGCCTTGCAGATAAATTTTACGATGAAGAAGAATGGCCAAGAGCAGCAACGCTTTATGAGCAAATTTATCAACGATATTCAAGAAGTTCAGTTGGAGAAGTAGCTTATTTTAGACTTGGAAAGTGTAGCTACATGATGGACGATTATATCATGGGTGGCTACTATTTAAAAAGTTTCCCTGCTCGTTTTCCAGGAAGTCAATTATCAGAAGAAGCTACTTTTCTAGCAGCCATGTGTTCTGTGAAAAATTCACCTCAATATTCGTTAGATCAGGCAGATACTTATTTGGCTTTGTCGGATTTACAACTGTTTATTGATGAATATCCTACAAGTAACTTAGTGGATAGTTGTAACAATATAATGGATAGATTGCGTGCTAAATTGGAAGTGAAAAAATACGACAACTCTAAGTTGTATTATAAAATGGAAAATTACCGTGCTTCGGTTGCCGCTTTTGATGCTTTTTTAGAAGAATATCCTAATTCAATTCACCGAGAAGAAGTCTTATTTCTAAGTGTGAAATCTGAATATTTATTAGCAGCCAACAGCGTTGAAAGCAAAAAAAAGGAGCGTTTAGATGATACTATAAAAAGATATCGTATCTTTGCCAACGCTTTTCCAGAATCTAAGTCTCTGTCAGAAGCAGAAGGATATAGAGAAAAAGCTGAAAAGGCACTTTTACTAGTAAAACAACTTTAATTAATATAAACGATGAACTTTAAGAACACAAATGCTCAACGTACTACTATCACTCGTGATGTGAAGGAGTTAGAGAAAAACACGAATAATATCTACGAATCTATTGTAGCATTATCGCGTCGTTCAAATCAAATTAATGTTGAATTGAAAGAAGAGTTGACTCAAAAATTACAAGATTTTGCTTCAACAACAGATAATTTAGAAGAAATTTTTGAAAACCGTGAGCAAATTGAAATCTCACGTTTCTACGAAAAATTACCTAAACCTGTTGCTATTGCTATTCAAGAGATGTTAGAAGATAAACTCTACATCAGAAATCCAGAGAAATAACATAACATGTGGAAGGGAAAGCGCATTTTGGTAGGTATTACCGGAGGAATTGCAGCTTATAAAACTCCTCTGCTTGTTAGAGAATTGATAAAATTAGGGGCTGAAGTCAAATGTATTATGACTCCAGCCTCTTTTGGTTTTGTAACGTCGCTCACACTCGCTACACTTTCTAAAAATGAAGTGCATTCTGAATTATATGATTCAAAATCAGGTGTTTGGACGAATCATGTAGATTTAGCTTTGTGGGCAGATTTATTTATAATCGCTCCACTTACTGCAGCTAGTCTTGCTAAAATGGCAATCGGACATTCAGACAATTTATTATTGGCAACGTATCTTTCTTCAAAATGTCCTGTGTTTGTCGCTCCAGCAATGGATTTAGATATGCACGCTCATCCAACTACAAAAGCAAATTTTCAGCAACTAGAGAAAAATGGAGTTGTGATTATTCCTTCTCAAAGTGGTGAGTTAGCAAGCGGATTAGTAGGCGAAGGCAGAATGGAAGAGCCTATTGAAATCATTCGTTTTATTGAATCATATTCTCCTGAAAAAGATGATTTTTTTCATGGTAAAAAAGTAGTAATTACTGCAGGTCCAACTTATGAATCAATAGATCCTGTGCGTTTTATTGGAAATCATTCTTCAGGAAAAATGGGTGTAGAATTGGCGTATGCATTTGCTCAAAAAGGAGCGAAAGTTCATTTAGTTCTTGGTCCATCTATTCTTTCTGTCAACCATAAAAATATTGAAGTAAGTTCGGTTGAAACTGCTAACGAAATGCTTTCTGTTGTTCAAAACAGTTGGAAAAAGTGTGACATAGGCGTTTTCGCTGCTGCAGTTGCCGATTATCGTCCGAAAGACGTTGCTAAAACAAAAATCAAGAAATTAGATCAAGAAATGACCTTGGTTTTAGAGAAAAATCCAGATATATTGTCGTGGGCGGGAGAAAATAAAGTGAAACAACAATGTTTGGTTGGGTTTGCTTTAGAAACAAATAATGAAGAAGCAAATGCACAAGCAAAACTGCATAAAAAGAAGTTAGATTTTATCGTATTGAATTCACTTGCAAACAAAGGAGCTGGATTTAAATTAGATACAAATCAAGTTTCTATTATGGATAAAGACAATAAGTTTACTAAATTTGAGTTGCTATCTAAAAGAGAAACTGCTCAAGAAATTGTAAACTATTTAAGAAAAAAATTAGATGAGAATAATTAAAAATAACCTACTGATTTTCATAAGTTTATTGTCTATTTCAATGAATTTGAATGGACAAGAATTAAATTGTGAGGTAAACATTGTTACTGCTCCAACTTTAACATTAAATACTGTTGATAAAGATGTTTTTGACAAACTAAAACAAGCAGTTACTGATTTTATGAATAACACAACTTGGACAAAAGATAAATTTGAAGTTCAAGAAAGAATCAATTGTGTTTTACAATTAAGTATTACTGAAATTGCAGCTTCAAATACCTACAAAGGTTCAATTCAGGTAAATTCTTCTCGTCCTGTTTTCAATTCATCTTACAATACAACTTTATTTAATTTCTTGGATGAAGATTTAGAATTTACGTATGATAGAAATCAAATTATACGTTTTGCTCCCAATCAATTTTCAGATAATCTAACCAGTATTTTAGCATTCTATGCATACATGATTATTGGTTACGATTATGATTCATTTTCTTTGGAAGGTGGAACAACTTATTTTGAAACAGCACAGCAAATTGTGTCCAATGCTCAAAGTGTTGCAGCAAGTGGTTGGAGAGCAAATGAACCTAAAAAAAGAAATCGTTTTTATCTTGTAGATAATGCTTTGCAAGAACTTTTTAGACCTTTGCGTTCGACGTATTACGAATATCACCGTTTGGGATTGGATTATGCGTACCAAGATCCTGCAAAAGCACGAGTAGCTATTTTAAAATGCTTAAAACCATTGTTGCCAATTCAACAAACTAGACCCGCATCTTTAAATATTCAGATTTATTTCTCCGCGAAAATAAATGAGCTAAAAAAACTTTTTGGTCAATCTGATCCGGCTGAAAAAGCTGAAGTAATAGCGCTTTTAAAGAAATTAGACCCTGCAAACGGGACGAAATACGAAGAAATGTAACTTATGCTTGCTCATTTAACTGTTCAAAATTTTGCCTTAATTGATAATGTTGAATTGTCTTTTACAGATGGTTTAACCGTGATTACTGGTGAAACTGGTTCGGGAAAGTCAATTCTTTTGGGAGCTTTACATTTATTATTAGGTGAACGAGCAGATTATTCACTTCTTCGAAATGCTGATCAAAAAACGATTGTTGAAGGAACTTGGGATATTTCATCGTATAATTTAGCGAATTATTTTACCGAAAATGAACTTGATTTCGATGATACATGTATTATTCGTAGAGAGATTTTACCTCAAGGAAAATCACGCGCGTTTATTAATGACACGCCAGTTTCACTCGCTATTCTAAAAGGACTAACTGAGCAACTAATTCAAATCAATTCGCAACACCATACCTTAGAATTAAAGGATAAAGCTTTCCAATTGTCTTTGTTGGATTATTTGGGAGGTAATATTACTTTATTGCAAGAATATCAGTCCGTTTACGATAATTATATAAAAGCGAATAAAAACTTTTTACAGGCGAAAGAAGCTTTGAGTAGCGCTGTTCAAGAAAGAGATTACAAGCAATTTCAATTGGATGAAATTTTCTTGTTGAATTTGGCAACTACTAATTTCGATGAATTAACGGAAGAACTTGAAAAAACAGAACATTCAGAAGATTTAATTAATGTTCTAGGTCAAGTTATTTCATATTTCGATAGCGAAGAAATTGGATTAGCACAATTGAAAAAATCGACAAATAGTTTATCTAAAATTGCCCATTTCTCGTCTAAAATAGGTGAATGGGAAACACGAATGAAATCTCAATTATTAGAATTGGAAGATATTCATCAAGAAATAGCTCAATTTGTTGATTCAATTGAAATTAATCCTGAAAAACTACTTTTGTTAACGGAGAAAGTCGATAATTTTAAACGAATAGCCAAAAAACATAATTTAGATACTCAAGAAGAATTGCTTCAATTTCAAAAGAGTTTGGAAAATGATTTAAGTAATACGGACGAATTAGAGAATGATTTAATTCAATTAGAGAAACAGAAAGATACAGCTTGGGAGAAGGTCATTCAACTTTCCGCTAAATTATCAGAAGTTCGTAAAAAATCAATTCCAACAATCGTTCAAGAAATGAAACCTTTGTTGGCTGAATTGAAATTGCCCGATTCGCAGATAGATTTTAAATTAACGCCAAAAGCTATTCCAGATAGAAAAGGAATGGAAACGGTAGATTTACTTTTCTCTCCAAATAAAGGAATTGCTCCACAGATGATTGAAAAATCTGCTTCTGGAGGAGAATTGGGAAGATTTATGCTTGTTGTTCAAACTTTACTGAGTGAGAAAAAACAATTGCCCAGTATCGTTTTTGATGAAATTGATACAGGTGTTTCAGGAGATGTTGCTGATAGATTGGGTAAAATGTTACGAAAAATGGGGGCGAAGCGACAGTTGTTTGCAATTACGCATCTTCCACAAGTTGCTGCGTCTGGAAATCATCATATTAAAGTTTCCAAATTAGCAGATAAGACAAGCACAGTTACTAAAGTTGAAAAACTCAATCAAGAACAAAGAATTGTAGAAATTGCACAGTTAATGTCTGGAGAAAAAATCAATGATGCTGCATTAGAAAATGCACGTTTACTTATAAATGAACAATAATGATACAAAATAGAAAAAGTTTTATCGTAGGAAGTTTAATGGTATTGATTTCCATTTTGATTGGTGCTTTTGCAGCACATGCTTTAAAAAAGATATTACCAGTAGAAAATTTAAGTAGTGTAGAAACGGGAGCACGTTATTTAATGTATTCTGGTTTAGGATTACTTATTTTATCACTTTTAAAGACAGAACTCACGAAAGTTTCGACGATATTAATTGCAGTTGGAGCAACCTTATTTTCAGGTTCTATTTTCTTGCTTACTTGTTTGATTTATAATCAAATCGATTTTCCTTCTATTATTGGAGTTATAACGCCAATTGGAGGATTGTGTATGATTTTTGGATGGATAATATTGATTTTTAACGTTTGGAAACAAAAAGTATAAAAACTGTTATTTATCGATAATTGAATACTAATTTAAAATAGATTTCAACAATTATATAGCCAAATGTGAAAAAGTATTGTGGATAAAAATGATTTTTTCCTTTATTCACCTTAAATTTGCATTAATAATTGTTAGTTAGGCTCAATAAATAAATGCTTATGGACGAATTTGGATTGAAAGGTAATAACGCTGATTTATCAGCATCTTTAGGATTAGGGAAAGTAGACAGAGTATTCTGGAATTTATCTCCAGCAGAATTAGTAGAAGATACGATTATTTTAGGACAAGGTACATTGTCAGATACAGGTGCTCTTTCAATTGAAACGGGTGAATTTACCGGTAGATCTCCAAAAGATAGATTTATTGTTTGCGATGCTATAACTGAAAATACAGTTTGGTGGGGAAGTATCAATATTAAATTTACACCAGAAAAATTTGATGCGCTTTATAATAGAATGACTGAATATTTAGAAGGAAAAGATATTTATGCAAGAGATGCTTTTGCATGTGCTGATCCTTCTTATCGTATGAGTTTGAGAGTAATTACAGAAACTCCTTGGGCTAATATGTTTGCCTATAATATGTTCTTACGCCCAACAGAGGCAGAAATCGAAAATTTCACACCTGAATGGACGATTGTTTGTGCACCAGATTTCAAGGCAGATCCTGAGAGAGATGGGACACGTCAGGCAAATTTTGCTATTTTGAACTTCACTAAAAAGATGATAATCATTGGTGGAACAGCATATACTGGTGAAATTAAAAAAGGAATTTTCTCAATATTAAATTATATTCTTCCTCAAAACAAAAATGTTTTGTCGATGCACTGTTCTGCGAACATTGGAAAAGACGGAGATACAGCGGTCTTTTTCGGACTTTCAGGAACAGGGAAAACAACGCTTTCTTCAGATCCAAATCGTCGTCTTATTGGTGATGATGAGCATGGTTGGTCAGATAAAACAGTTTTCAACTTTGAAGGAGGTTGCTACGCAAAAACGATTGATTTATCAAAAGAAAAAGAACCACAAATTTACGATGCAATTCGTTTCGGTGCAATTCTAGAAAACATAGGATTTGTTGGTGATACGCCAGTTCCAGATTATACAGATAATTCAATTACAGAAAACACACGTGTTTCTTATCCAATTTATCATATTGATAATATCGTAGAACCTTCTGTTGGAGGTATTCCAAAAAATATATTCTTTTTAACATGTGATGCATTTGGAGTTTTACCTCCAATTTCAAAACTAACTGCTGGTCAAGCGATGTATCATTTTATTTCTGGTTATACAGCTAAAGTAGCTGGAACAGAAGTGGGTGTTACAGAGCCACAAACAACATTTTCAGCATGTTTCGGGAAGGCATTTTTACCGCTTCATCCTGCAAAATATGCAGAAATGCTTGGTAAGAAAATGAAAGAAAATGATGTGAAAGTTTGGCTGGTGAATACTGGTTGGTCTGGTGGAGGTTACGGTGTTGGTAGTCGCATCAGCCTTAAATATACAAGAGCAATGATTACCGCAGCATTAGAAGGTGAATTGAACAATGTTCAATATGCTAAACACGAAATTTTTGGTGTTGAAATGCCTGTTTCTTGTCCAAATGTTCCCGTTGAAATGTTGAATCCAAAAAATACTTGGACAGATAAAAATGCTTATGATACAAAATCGAATCAATTAGCAGAACAATTCATCAATAATTTTAAAGAATTTGAAGAACAAGCTGGAGAAGAAATTCTAGCAGCTGCTCCAATAGTTTCTATTCATAATTAGAAAATAAATTTAGTAAAATTGAAAAGCTCTTCTGGATTCCAGGAGAGCTTTTTTTGTTAAAAAATAAGTTGATTTTTAAATTTATTTGCTTGGTAATAAATGTTTTAATAAATTTAGAAAGCAAAAATTATAAGGATGGATTTATATAGTCAAAAAAGCAAAAGTATTCCTCAGAAAATGGTTATTATTGGGTTAGAGCTAGTTTTACTCTGGATGGCGTATGAAATTCTTTTTCATAACGGAGCTGATTTTATGTTTAAATACTTTCATATAGATGCGACTGCAATTTATACGGATCGAAGAATGATTATTTTTATATTTTGTATCGTTATATTCGTTCGACTCAGTTTTATGATGTTGTATCTGCTTAAAAGAACAATTCCTTGGGCAGAAAGTGTAAGTGTTCCTTTTGCTTTTGCGATTTATTACATTGGATTTTCTCTTCTAGTAATGTCAACAGACAAACCTTTGGATTGGATAGATATTTTGGGAATAATTATGTTTATAAAAGGTTCGTACCTTAATACATTTGGTGAATTGCAACGTCATTTTTGGAAAAAACGTCCAGAAAATAAAGGTAAACTCTATACAGAAGGATTATTTAAATATTCAATGCACATCAATTTCTTTGGAGATGTACTTTGGGTAACGGCATTTGCTATTTTAACTCGAAATGTTTACTCGATTATCATCCCTATTTTCTTAGCGTGTATGTTTATCTTTTTTAATATTCCAGCATTAGATAAATACCTTGCTTCACATTATGGAGAAGCATTTCAAGCATACAAGAAAAAAACAAAGCGTTTCATTCCATTTATTTACTAAGTAGAATTTACTTTTTATTCAAATTCTATTTCTGGATGTTATTGAAATTCCATTCAATTGCTTAAATTCGCAACGCACGAATATTTTAGAAAATTATGAATTACGATATTATTGTTTTAGGAAGTGGACCTGGTGGATATGTTGCAGCAATTCGCGCAGCGCAATTAGGTCAAAAAGTAGCTGTTGTAGAAAAAGAATCTTTAGGTGGAATTTGCCTAAATTGGGGATGTATTCCTACAAAAGCATTATTAAAAAGTGCAAATGTATTTGAGTATATTCAACATGCGGAAGAATACGGAATAAAAGTAAAAGGTGCAGAAGCTGATTTTGACGGAATCGTTAAAAGAAGTCGTGGAGTAGCAGAAGGAATGAGTAAGGGAATTGAATTCCTTATGAAGAAAAATAAAATTGATGTTGTAATGGGAACAGGTAAATTACTTGCGGGTAAAAAACTTGCCGTTACAGATAAAGATGGTAAAACTTCTGAATTAACAGCTAATAAAGGGATTATCATTGCAACTGGAGCTCATTCTAGACAATTACCAAATTTGCCACAAGATGGTAAAAAAATAATCGGATACCGTGAAGCAATGTCTTTGCCAAAACAACCGAAATCTATGGTTGTTGTTGGTTCAGGAGCTATCGGAGTTGAATTTGCTTATTTCTACCAAGCTTTAGGAGTAGACGTAACTGTTGTTGAGTTTTTACCAAATATCGTTCCTGTAGAAGACGAAGAGGTTTCAAAACAACTAGAGCGTACGTTCAAGAAAAAAGGAATGAAAATCATGACCAATTCTGCTGTAGAATCTGTTGATACTTCAGGGAAAAATTGTGTTGTGAAAATCAAAACAGCAAAAGGAGAAGAAACAATTGAATGTGAAATCGTTCTTTCTGCAGTTGGAATTGAAACTAACATCAAAAATATTGGATTAGAAGAAGTGGGAATTGCAAACGACAAAGGAAAAATTGTTGTGAATGATTTCTACCAAACTAATATCCCTGGATATTTTGCTATTGGTGATGTAGTTCACGGTCCAGCATTAGCACACGTTGCTTCTGCGGAAGGAATTATCTGTGTTGAGAAAATTGCTGGACTTCAACATGTTGAGCCATTAGATTATGGAAATATCCCAGGATGTACATATTGTACACCAGAAATTGCTTCTGTTGGTATGACAGAAAAAGCAGCTAAAGATGCAGGTTACGAAATTAAAGTCGGTAAATTCCCATTCTCAGCTTCAGGAAAAGCAAGCGCTGCTGGAACAAAAGACGGATTTATCAAATTGATTTTTGATGCTAAGTACGGCGAAATTCTTGGTGGACACATGATTGGTGCTAATGTTACTGAAATGATTGCAGAAGTGGTCGCTCTTAGAAAACTAGAGGCAACAGGTCATGAAATCATTAAAACAGTTCATCCACATCCAACAATGTCAGAAGCAATTATGGAAGCAGCCGCTGCTGCATACGATGAAGTTATTCATTTGTAATCCAAATTATTACTAAAATAGAAAGCGACCAATTATATTGGTCGCTTTTTTTATTCGATAATAAAAAATAGCGTACTTTAGTCGCCAACTATAAAACTCATAAAATGATTCGCTCAACTTTCTTTACACTATTATTTTTTATTGTATCTACCTTTTCTTTTGCAAATGAATATGATTCATTGCTTACAATTGTTAAAAAATCTTCTGGTATAAAAAAAGCTGCAGCACTTCAAGATTTAGCTTGGGCTTGTAGAAAATCGAATGTAGACTCTTCTTTTTTACTCATCCAAAAAGCAATTGAAATAGCTAAAGCGGAAGGAAATCAAGCTAGTGAAGCAAAAAGTATACTTTGTGAAGCAAGAGTAAATACATTCTTAGAAAAATTTGAAAAGGCTGAAGGACAGATTAAAACTGCTCTTGTTCTTTCTACAAAAATTAAAGATAAAGTTGGAATAATGTATGCGCATTATAGATTTGCGAGTTTATATGAAAAGACAGGTCAATTTCAAAAAGGAAAAGACAATATTATTCTTGTTATTGAAATGGCAAAATCGCAAAATGATTTGAAAGTTCTACCAGATGCCTATGAATGTTCTGGGAGAATAGCATACTATATGGGGTATTATGAAGATGCTATGGCAGATTTTAAAAATGCACTTTCCATTTATACAAAACAAAAAGATCTAAGTAATATTTCAGGAGTTTCTATGAACTTAGGAATAATGTACTATAGAACAGGTAAAATTAATGAATCAATTATCTATTATAACAAAGCACTAAAAAGTTTCCAAGAATTAAAAGATACTTTAGATATGGCTAAGTGTTATGAAAATATTGCGATGAGTCTAGAAACTACAAATATTGATAGTGCAATTATTATTCAAAATAAAGCTATAAAACTATACAAAGAGCTGAAAGAAGAAAAAAATGAGATATATGCTTCAATGAATTTGGGGAGTTTATATTCGTCAAAAGGAGATGTTCAACAAGCTATTAAGTATGGTATTAAAGTCATGAAAATGTGTGAGAAGTCAGGTGATAAAAAAGGACTAGCTCAAGCCTATAATAATATGGGAGGATTTTATAGAGATATGAATCAAAATAAACAAGCCACGGATTATCTTCAAAAAGCAATCAAATTATATAGAGAAATAGGTGATGAATATAGAATTGGTAATGTTTATCGTTCATTAGCAGCTATTTATATGGATTACAAAGAATTTGATAAAGCCATCGATTATATCAATAGATCTATCGTTATAAGTGAGAAATTTAAAGATGAACAAGGTTTGGCAAATGCAAATTTGACTTTAGGGAATTGTTATCAAAAATCTAAACAACCAGACAAAGCTTTAGTTTGCTTTTTGAAATCACTTAGTTTTGTTGAGGGTAATGGTGATATGAGAATGACAGCAGGATTGTACAGTAATATCGGTGTGATTTATTTTGATAAAAAGAATTATTCTAAAGCAAATGAATATTACCAGAAATCGTTAGAAATTAGAAAAGGATTAGGTAGTCTTCAAGGATTAACAGATAGTTATGAAACTCTAGCAAACGTTAATTATGAGCTAAAGAATTATAAATCAGCTTTTGACTATCAAAAGTTGTACGTAGAAGGCAAAGAACAGTTGTTGAATACAGATATTACAAAGCAAATATCTGAGATGAACGCTAAATATCAAAGTGAGAAAAAAGCGAATCAGATAAAACTGTTGCGAAAAGAACAACAAACTGAAAAAATCAAGCATCTTGAATCAACTAAACGCAATAATATTTTACTTATTTCTGCTTTAATATTTATTGTTTTATGTGTTGCAATCGCTTTTATTTTATTTAGAAGTAATAAAAAACAGCAGAAAGCAAATGTACTTCTTGAAAATAAAAACACGGAGATACTTCGTCAAAAACATCTTGTAGAAGAGAAAAATGCAGAGATTTTGGACAGTATTACCTATGCTAAAAGAATCCAAAACGCTATTTTACCTCCTGATAAAGTGGTAAAAGAATATTTGAACGATTCCTTCATTCTTTATAAGCCCAAAGACATTGTTGCAGGAGATTTTTATTGGATGGAGCAAAAAGAAGGAAAAGTTTTGTTTGCAGCAGCTGATTGTACGGGACATGGAGTTCCTGGAGCGATGGTTTCAGTAGTTTGTAACAACGGACTTAACAGAAGTGTACGAGAATATGGTTTGTCAGATCCGGGTAAAATTTTGGATGAAACAAGAAGAATCGTTGTTGAAGAGTTTGAAAAAAGTGAAGATGACGTGAAGGATGGAATGGATATTGCCATGTGTAGTCTTGAAGGTAATATTTTGAAATATGCTGGTGCTAATAATCCACTTTGGATATTAAGAAAAGGAGCCGATTCTATAGAAGAAATTAAAGCTACTAAACAAGCAATCGGAAAAGTAGATAATCCAACTCCTTTCACAACGCATACTATTGAACTGAATGTAGGAGATTCAATTTATATTTTCTCGGATGGTTTTGCCGATCAGTTTGGTGGAGGAAGAGGTAAGAAGTACAAAGGAATGCAACTGAAAGAGTTAATTCTGTCTATTAAGGATAAGGCTATGCAAGACCAAAAAGTTGCTATTGCTCAGTCTTTTGAAAAATGGAGAGGAGAATTAGAACAAGTAGATGATGTTTGTGTGATCGGAGTTCGTTTCGAAGCTTAAGATTCATTTTTTAACAATCAAGAATCATTTTGTTTTAATAGGTTGATTATCAAAATAATGGATTATATTTGGTTGAATTCTTAAATTTATTCCAACATGATGAAAAGTAAGTTGTTTCTAGTAATTCTAATTTTGGCATGTGCCAATACGGCGTGTAAAAAGAAAAAACCAACTCCAATTCCCCCAGAAGAGAGTGGAACTCCTGCTGTAATGTCAATGTGGAAAGATCAAGTTATGGGCGCAATCTATAATCCAATGACGAATAGTGTTGCATACAATAAACCCGATAATAATGGACTTTATAAAATTTACACATCTAATATAGACGGTACAAATGAAACTGCTATAACTTATGCTGGTTGGCCCACAGACCGTCAACAATGGGCTGAAGAATGGGATCCAACTGGACAATATTTATTTTGTTACATTGAGAAAACAACGTATGCTACAGAAACAGGTCACACAAGAAAACCCGAAGATGCAATTCCAGGTTATGGTGCATATACTGATTTATGGATTGTTAAACGCGATGGTTCTCAAGCTTGGCAATTAACAAATTTAGCGAATGATTATGATCATGGAATTATCCATGGTGCAGTTTCTAAAGATGGTACTTTGTTCGCTTGGACGGAAAGAATTCAAGCTCCTGTATTTTTAGATCCGAATTTGTCAACTGGAGCGTATGTTTTTAGAGTAGCAGATGTTTCTTATGGAGCTACACCAACTTTATCTAATATTAGAACACTTCAGCCAGGTGGGGTTTTAGCTGGCGGAGAAGTTGAAAGTATTTCTGCAGATAACACCAATGTATTATGCTATAGCACTTTTGAATGTAAAAATATCATTACAACACCCATTTATAAAATAGATATTGCTTCAGGAGCAACTACTAAATTAACAACAGAAAGTTTTTCTCAATCACCTACCTATACACCAAATGGGCAACATATTGTTTATATGACAGGTAGAGATTGTGATATCTTTTTCGGACAATTACAAGGTGCAGATTGGTGGATAATGGATCCTGATGGAAATAATAAACGAAGACTTACATTTATGAATAAAAAGGATAATCCACAATCGGTAAATGCGTATCGTCTAGCTGGTTCACTATCTTTTATCAATGATTCTACTTTTTTCGGTGGAATTATGACAAAATCTATTGGTTTGGAAGGCTATACGGCTTTAGTGAAATTTAAATTATAGTGATCTTCTATTAAGTTTACTGGAGATTTTAAATGTTAAATCCCAAGAAAATTACTTTACCAATAAAAATTTGGTTACTTTCGAAATTCCTTAATAATAAACATGTAAATATATACCATGAATAAAAAAATTATTATTCCTTTTGCTATTATTGCTTTGCTTTCTTCATGTGAATCAAAAACAAAAAAAATGCAAGTGATTGAAAATAAATTAGCAGCTAGTAATCCGTTTGCTAAAGAAAGTACTTTACCGTATTTCGCTCCAGATTTTAGTAAAATAAAAGACAGTGATTTTAAACCAGCTTTGGAAGAAGGAATGCGTATTCAGCTTGCTGAAATGGAAAATATTGCCAATAATCCTGAAGCTCCGACTTTTGATAATACAATCGTTGCGATGGAAAAAACAGGTCAGTTACTAAGTCGTACGACTATGGTTTTTGAATTGTTGGCAGGAGCAAATACAAATCCAACGCTACAAACGTTACAAGAAGAAATTGCTTCTAAACAAGCAGCTCACGAAGATGCTATTCATCTAAACAGTGATTTATTCAAACGAATTGAAACGATATACAATCAACTGAAAACATTGAAATTGGATAATGAATCGAATCGCTTAGTTGAATATTACTACGAAACATTTGTACTTGCAGGAGCAAATCTTTCAGATGCTGATAAAGTAAAAATGAAAAAATTGAATGAAGAAGAAGCTTCTTTAAGTGCTAAATTCAATAATCAACTTCTTGCTGGAGCTAAAGCTGGTGCGCTTGTGGTAACAGATAAAGCAAAATTGGCTGGACTTTCAGAAGGAGAATTAGATGCTATTGCTGAAAATGGAAAATGGACTTTACCATTACAAAATACCACTCAGCAACCAGCGCTTCAATCGTTGTCTGATAGAGGCACAAGACAAGAATTGTTTCAAGCTTCTTGGACAAGAAATGAAAAAGGTGATGCGAACGATACAAGAGCTAACATACTTAAATTGGCAAATATTAGAGCTGAACAAGCGAAATTATTAGGTTTCCCAAATTATGCAGCTTGGAAATTAAAAAATCAAATGGCGAAAACACCTGAAGCAGTTGAGAAATTCTTTGCTCAGTTAGTGCCTTCTGCAACTGCTAAAGCTAAAGCTGAAGCTGCTGATATTCAAAAAATGATTGAGAAAAAAGGAGAGAAATTCACTTTAGAAGCTTCTGATTGGGATTATTATGCCGAAATGGTGAGAAAAGAAAGATATAACCTAGATGAAAATGAAATCAAACCTTATTTTGAATTAAATACAGTTCTTGAAAAAGGCGTTTTCTACGCTGCAAATCAATTGTACGGTTTGACTTTTAAAGAGCGTAAAGATTTACCAGTTTACCAAGAAGATGTACGTGTTTTTGAAGTTTTCAATGAAGATGGATCTCAATTAGGTTTATTTTATTGTGATTATTTCAAGCGTGATAATAAATCTGGTGGAGCTTGGATGAGTAATATGGTCGGACAATCATTTTTGATGAATACTAAGCCTGTTATTTATAATGTTTGTAATTTCACAAAACCTGCTAAAGGTCAACCAGCTTTGATTAGTTTCGATGATGTAACGACAATGTTCCATGAGTTTGGACATGGTTTACATGGATTGTTTTCCAACCAAAAATATCCAAGTATTGCTGGAACAAGTGTCGCTCGTGATTTTGTTGAATTTCCATCTCAAATTAACGAAAATTGGGCACTTTATCCTCAAGTATTGAAAAACTATGCACTTCACTATCAAACTGGAGCTGTGATTCCACAAGAGTTAATAGATAAAATAAAAAATGCAGGTACATTCAATCAAGGTTATGCATTAACAGAAGTTATTGCAGCTGCAGCTTTAGATATGGAATGGCACAGAGTTTCTGCTGATAAACCAGTGAAAGATGTGGATGCATTTGAATTAGAAGCGTTGAAAAATACGAAATTATATTTACCCGAAGTTCCACCACGTTACCGTTCAAGTTACTTCTTACATATTTGGTCAAATGGATATGCAGCAGGTTATTATGCGTATTTGTGGACAGAAATGTTGGATCACGATGCTTTTGCATGGTTCGAAGAAAACGGAGGATTATCTCGTAAAAATGGACAACGATTTAGAGATATGATTCTTTCTAAAGGAAATACAGAAGAGTACGGAAAAATGTATCGTGATTTTAGAGGTCAAGATCCTAGTATTGTTCCAATGGAAAAGAGTAGAGGACTCGTGAAATAATAACTTCACAATTTTTGAAAAAAGAGTAAACTTGTTTACTCTTTTTTTGTTTGTACTATCGCTTTATCCATTAAATTTGTACTATGTTAAATCAAATTTCACTTGAGCAGATAAATGCAATGTGCAAAGACACACTTATGGAGCACTTATCCATTGTCTTCACAGAAATTAATGAGAAATCCTTAAAGGCAGAAATGCCTGTTAATAAGCACACGCACCAACCCATGAAATTATTGCATGGTGGAGCTAGTGCAGCATTGATCGAATCAATTGGTTCTATGGGCTCAGCTTTGATAGTTGATTTAACAAAAGAAGCTCCAGTAGGAATTGAAGTCAACGCCAATCACGTTCGTGGTATTTCATCTGGAATAGTGGAAGCAACTGCTGAAATTGTATATCAAGGTAAAAAAACACATGTTTGGAGTGTTAAAATCGTTGATAAATCAACCCAAAAGTTACTTTGTATCGGACGTTTAACGATGATGATTGTACCGCATAAATAATGAGCGAGTTTCTTGCATATCGCTTTCCAAATCAAGATGTGAAAAAGTTTTCAGGAACTTGGATTGACGTTAGTCCCCAGGAATTTGATATTAACAATACTCATTTTGTGTTGACTGATTTTAATACTTCTACATTTTCAGTTTTTCAAGAAAAGTCTGATTTAAAGGTTATTTCTATTCCAACTTTAGGAAAATCAAAAGAAGTTTCGATTTCTAAAGAAATCTATTTGGACGAACTTGAAAGTACCATGCATAAAATGAAAGAACAGCATGTAGATAAGATGATTTTCTCTAGAATCAAATCAGTTAATTCGAAATCAATAGATTACAATGTAGTTTTTGAACAATTACTAGAGCAATATTCAACTGCATTTGTTTATTTTTTATATGCTGAAAAATGGGGATGTTGGATGGGTGCAAGTCCTGAAATATTACTTGAACAAGATTTAGCTTCAAATTTTAAAACAGTTGCTTTAGCAGGGACACTTCCTAAAGGCGATGAAGCGTGGTCAGAAAAAGAGAAAGTAGAACAACAATACGTTTCCGATTATATTGAAGAAATAATTGTACGAAATGGAAAATTAACTTCAAAAAGCCTTCCTACCGAAAAAAACGCTGGACCTGTAAAACATCTACAAACAGCATTTGATTTTGAATTGAAACAAGATGCTATTTTACAATTTATCAAAGAAATTCATCCTACTCCTGCGGTTTGTGGAGTTCCATTAAATAAAGCAAAATTCATCATTCATCAGGTTGAAAAACATGAAAGAAGTTTGTATACAGGATTTTTAGGTAACTTAGGAGGGCAAAAAACAACACTTTATGTCAATTTAAGATGCATGCAATGTTTTGATGAAACGCTCGACTTGTATGTTGGAGGAGGAATAACAAAAGATTCAATTCCAGAAAAAGAGTGGGAAGAAACAGAACGAAAAGCAGAAACATTGATTCAAGCGATAAGGTAAGCGTAGTATTATGAAAGGATATCTTTACATTTTGATAATTATTGTTTTATTTTCATGTAATCAGCATAAAAAAGCAGAAATAACAAAGATAGAAGCAATTACAGATGATTCAGAAGCTTTTCTTTCTTTATTTCCTGAGATTATGGACCAAGAACTTCATGTCTATACTCCATTTGAAGGAAGGCAAGGTGATTTATTTGAGGGAAAAGTAATTGATTCTACATTTTATAAATACTTCACATTTGAAGAATATTATATTCCTCAAAATAATTATTATCGACTTTATAGTTGTTACAAAATAAAGTTAAATGACAATGAGACAGGTTTGATTGTTCGAAGTCCAAGTCAATACTCAGAGACAGCTGTCGATTTATTAATATGGGACAATCAAAACAAGAGAATTAAACGTAAAGAATCTCTTGCAGACTCATTTGGTGATGAGGGATGGTATTTTGTTAAAGACGCTTGGCTTAAAGACTTGAATAAAGACAAGTATGTTGATATTATAATACGTAAAATGGAATATGATATAGATCTTGATGATACAATAAAAGCACCAATTATTAAAGACTCTCTATTTGTTTATTTAGGGAACAAGACTTGTTTTACAAAGACAAGTTATCAAGTAGATACAAATAAATATATAGTGCTGGGTTGGGACAAATAATACAATGCATAAGCAAAATGAAGAGTTTGGCAAGTAATGTCTGCAATTCTTAAAGCTGAAAAATAAGATAAACATGAAGCAAACAACAGATAAAGTAAGTGTTCAATTATTGGTAGATAGTTTCTTGTTTCATGGAATTACCAAGGTTGTAGTTTCACCGGGTTCGCGTAATGCAGCATTAATTGTTGGATTGGCAGAATCTGGGTATTTTAAAATGACGACTATAGTTGACGAGCGTTCTGCGGCCTTTTTTGCTTTGGGAATGGCACAACAGACTCATTTACCTGTTCCACTGATTTGTACAAGCGGAAGTGCTTTATTAAATTACGCGCCAGCAGTTGCTGAAGCTTATTATCAACGTATTCCAATGTTAGTTGTTTCTGCGGATAGACCAATCGAGTGGATTGATCAGGGTGATGGACAAACGATTCGTCAAACAGGTATTTATGCTAATTTTATAGATCATCAATTTTCACTTCCTTTTGAACCAGTTTCAGATAATCAACAGTGGTTTGCAAAGCGTGAGATGGAAACAGCCATTAATAAAGCTAAAAATGGTCCAGTTCACCTAAATATTCCGTTTGAAGAACCGCTTTATCAGAAAATTGACGAGCAAAAAGAAAAACAAAATAATTTTATTATAGATAAATCAGAATCGCTCGTTTCATGGTCTACATTAAATTCATTAAAGGAAATTTGGAAATCATGTAGTAAGAAAATGATTTTGGTGGGACAAATGCCACAAAATGAACGATTACTCAAAGAAATACAATTGTTTTTGAACGATGCAGAAACAGTTGTATTAGACGAAAATCTTTCGAATTTGAAAGATAATCAAGCGGTACATTGTATTGATAGAACATTAGCGGGTTTAGAAAACGAAGTCGAATTTGTTCCAGAAATTCTAGTTTCTATTGGTGGAGCAATCGTTTCTAAGAAAATTAAAGCTTATTTAAGAAAATATAAACCGCAACATCATTGGAGAGTAGGAGTTGACTTTCCTGAAATGGATACGTATCAATCGCTTACAATGTCTATTCCAGTTCAGCCAGAAACTTTTTTTAATCAACTTTCAGAAGGATTGGATTGGGTTCCGTCTTCCAATTTTGGTTTTAAATGGAAACAAGTAGACAAGTTAATGGAAGAGAAACATTTGACTTTCCTTGAAACAGCAAGTTTTTCTGATTTAAAAGCAGGTGAAATTGTGTTTGACTGTATTCCTGAAAATAGTCATTTGCATCTAGGTAATAGCTCTATTATTCGCTATGCTCAACTGTTTAATCCTGTGAGATCTATTCAATATTGGTGTAATAGAGGAACTAGTGGAATTGATGGTAGTATGAGTACTGCTTTTGGTGCTGCTTATGCAGACGAAAGTAAATTACATACCTTGGTTTTGGGAGATTTATCTTTTTTCTATGATTCAAATGCGCTTTGGAATAGATTTAAGGTTCCTAATTTGAGAATTATTGTCATTAACAATGCAGGTGGTGGAATTTTTAAAATTATTCCAGGTCCAGATACTACAAGCCAGTTGGATGAGTTTTTTACAACGAAGCATAATTTTTCAGCAGAATTTTTGTGTAAAGCTTTTGATGTTGAATATTTAAAAGCAGATTCAGAAGCATCTATTGAAAATAGTATGGCAGATTTCTATGAGCATTCAAGTAATAATCGTCCCAAATTAATGGAAATTTTCACTCCTTACGAAGAAAATGATGTTGTTTTGAAAAAGTATTTTAAGTTCTTAAGTAGTAAATAAGCTGTAAATATTACATACTCATTTTCTTCAAACGCATCAAAACAGAGAAAGTTAAATCAATTACATCTGTTGACACAACAATTGTAAATTCATTTGCTGTTGATACAACTTCAACAATATTAATTCCTTCCCAAGCTAAATGTTTAAGAATGTAATAGTAAATACCTGATATTTCAGTATTTGTACTAGGTAATTTGATAGTTACAGAAGCCAAATTTGAAGCGTGAGACTTCATTTCTTCTCCTTTAAAAACGGTAAAGATTGTTGGAGCAATCGTTTTACTTGCAATAAGAGTTGTTTCACCAATACCTCTACAAATAGTCATGAAATAATCTTTTTCTTTGCTTATTGAGTGCATTAAATCCACTTGTTTTAGTCGCAAAGATTCAGAGTTTGTAAAAGTGAAGTCTTCTAAGTCGCTACGAACCAAGAAATCACCTAAATCACCCATGAAATTTTTGATTTTTAGATTAATCTTATGGTAAGATCCGGGAGACATTCGTTTTATCGCCATGACGATAGCACCTTCTTTTACTTCCTTTTTTAAAATTTCTTCTGTTTCAGGTTTGATTTTTCTAGCTAATGAAGATATATTAATCAAGTCTTCTGTAATTGCTTCTCGAAGAAATGGAGAACGGTTGATGATCTCTTCGGTAACTTTTCCTATTGTAAGCATGGTTATTTTATATTAGTAGTATGAAAATAATCCGACAAATGTAGTTAATTATTTTTTTATTATACGATGCGTAATAAAATAATATATAAAATACCTTGTTTTAGTGATGAAGCAGGAAATAATAACGATAAAAAATGCTTACTTACCCATTAAAAACATAGCTGGTTGCTTGTCTATTTTATTGGGCAATGAATCAAAATCTTTCACTTTCACTGTTTTGATAAATCCTTCAAGATTGGTTAGATTACAAGCAACGCAGATTTTTGTATCAGGTTCTAGTATTTCATACATATCTTCTAGTACATGTACATTTCTAAAAGGAGTATCCATGAAAATTTGTGTTTCACCTGTGCGTTTCACAATATTTTCCATGTCTTTAAGTGTTCTGTTTCGTTCTTTTCGTTCTCTTGGTAAATAACCAGAGAAACGGAAATTCTGTCCATTAAATCCACTTCCAATTAATCCAAGTAAAATAGAAGAAGGTCCAACCAAAGGTTCAATAAAACAGTTGTTTTCATGCGCTAAACTCACTAGTTCAGCTCCAGGATCAGCAATTCCTGGACATCCAGCTTCCGATAAAACGATTACATCATGTCCTTTAGTTAGCGGAGCAAGTATTTCAGCAAGTAATTCAGGTCTTGTTTTCTTATTTAGAATGAAAAAGATAGAGTCGTCTATTGGAAATTCTCTATCAAGTTTTCTAAGTAAACGACGTGCAGACTTAATTTCTTCTACAGCGAAGTAACGAGCTTGAGTCATTTTCTTAGCTACTTCAATAGGAATTATATGATGAGTTTCTTCTGACCCTAAAGTATTTGGAGCCATGTAAAGTGTTCCTTGTTTCATGCTAATTGGTTTGTTTTCAATTTTTCTATAATAGAATCAGTTGCTTTATCGACAAGACTAAAAACATCGATAAATCCTTGTTCTCCGCCAAAATATGGGTCAGGAACAGGATTATTTTGATTATTTATTTCACTTAATAAGAAACGAACCTTGTTTTTCTGATGTTCGTTGGATGCTAATTGTATGACGTCTTGATAATTAGAATCATCCATAACGTAAATAACATCAAATTTTTCAAAATCATCGCGTATAAATTGTCTGGCTATTAAGAAAGAAAGGTCTATGCCTCGATCTTTAGCTACTTTTGTCATACGGGAATCAGGATGTTCACCAGCGTGTTGATTTATTGTTCCAGCAGAATCTACTTCGACATTTAGTCCTTCTTTTTGAATTTTGTTTCGGAGCATACCGTCAGCCAAAGGTGAACGGCATATATTTCCTAAACAAACCATTAAAATTCTCATAGGCAACAATTCGACAATTCAGTTAGCAAAAGGCTATTGAAGTGTCAGTTTTTTCTCTAAGTCTTCCAAGTAAACTCTAAATTGTTTATCCGTTTCAGAAAGATTGTTGACTGTTCTACAAGCGTGAAGAACCGTAGCGTGATCTTTTCCTCCGCAGTGAGCTCCAATGTTTGCCAAAGAAGATTTTGTCATCTTTTTCGAGAAGAACATAGCAATTTGACGAGCTTGAACAACTTCGCGTTTTCTTGTTTTTGACTTTAATAACTCCATTGGTAAATCGAAGTAATCACAAACGATTTTTTGGATATAGTCAATAGAAACTTCACGAGCAGTATTTTTGACAAATTTGTCAATCATTTGCTTAGCGAGTTCTAATGTTATAGCTTTTTTGTTTAATGAAGCTTGAGCTAACAATGAAGTAAGCGCTCCTTCCATTTCACGAATATTTGTATTGATGCTGTATGCAAGATATTCAACCACTTCTTTTGGAAGTTCGATACCATTTCCATACATTTTCTTTTCCATGATGGCAATACGCGTTTCCAAATCTGGTGTTTGAAGATCAGCAGAAAGCCCCCATTTGAAGCGAGATAAAAGACGTTGTTCTACTCCAGTCATTTCAACTGGCGCTTTGTCAGATGTCAATATAATCTGTTTTCCATTTTGGTGTAAGTGATTAAAAACATGGAAGAAAACATCTTGTGTACGCTCTTTTCCAGCGAAAAATTGAACATCATCAATGATTAATACATCCATCATTTGATAGAAATGTATGAAATCATTGGTTGTATTGTTTTTTATTGCGTCTATAAATTGGTGAGCAAATTTCTCAGAACCAACGTATAAGACAGTTTTATTTGGGAATTGGTTTTTAATGCCAATACCGATAGCGTGTGCTAAATGTGTTTTTCCTAATCCAACTCCTCCGTAAATAAGTAATGGGTTGAATGCAGTTCCGCCTGGTTTGTTCGCTACAGCGTAACCAGCTGAACGAGCTAAACGGTTGCAATCTCCTTCTACAAAATTTTCAAAAGAATATGCTGGGTTTAAGTTAGATTCAACATTTACCTTTTTTAATCCAGGAATGATGAATGGGTTTTTTATTTGTTTCTCGTTGATGTCAAGAGGAACAGATACAGGTTTGTTTTTTAATGAACTTCTGTTTGAAGTAGGAAGTTTAACTGTGTACGGAGTAGAATTTGTTGTATTGTTCTCCATCACGATACTGTATTCTAATTTCCCTTCAGCTCCTAATTCTTTTTTAATCACTTTACGCAACAAAGTGATGTAATGTTCTTCTAGCCATTCGTAGAAAAAATGAGAAGGTACTTGAATAGTCAAGACATTATCCTCAATTTTTGTAGGAATGATGGGCTCAAACCAAGTTTTGTAAGCTTGGATTGGCAAATTATCTTTAATTACTTTGAGACAACTTTCCCAGATGATTTCGTGGTTGGTGGTGTTTGATTTGTTCAAGGCCTTAATTTTAATTATGTTGATGTTTCATTATTAAATTGGTTAATAAAAAATGAAAATTTGCGCTTTTTCATTTTTTGTTATGCTGGTCTTTTTCTGACGGAACAAATGTTCACATAAAAAAGTGAAAAAAAAAGTCAAAAACGTATTGCATATTTAGTTTTTTTTACTTCTATGTTATTTAACCGATTCTTAAAAAAAAGAAATATTTTTTCAGCTTACTATTAAATTTTATAAGTATACTAAGCGATTGAAAAACTTTTATTTTTGATAAGTTTCGACCAAGTTAATAAAAATATCTATTCTTATTGAAAAAAAAAACGAAATTTGAATACTATTTAATTAAAATAGAAATTTACAGTACAAATGAATTTAGCATTTAAGCATACTAGCTCTGTTAGAGTACGTTACGGAGAAACAGATCAAATGGGATATTGTTACTACGGAAATTATGCTCAGTTTTTTGAAATTGGACGTGTAGAAGCCTTGAGAAGTATAGGAATGAGTTATAAAGAAATGGAAGCTAGTGGTATTATGCTCCCTGTTGGGGAATTTAGTGTAAAATATTTGAAACCAGCTCTTTATGATGATTTGTTAACCATTGTTACGACTATTGTTGAACTTCGTGGTGCTGTTCTTTGTTTTGATTATGAATTGTATAATGAAAATAAAGATTTGGTTGCAACTGCTAAAACAACCTTAATATTTGTTGACAAAAACTCAATGAAACCTAGAAAAGCTCCGGATCAATTTATGAACTTAATACAAGCTTATATAGTATGATGTCACAATTCCATTTTTTTCACGAAAGTGAAATAAATTCCATTTTTTCTAAAAGAACGGGAGAAACTAAATTAGGCGAAGTCGTTCAATTTGGTGAATCTTCCATAGAACTTTCACTTAATTCTTTTAATGGAAAATATGTAATTGTTGGTGTGTCAGAAGATATTGGTCCACAAGCAAATCATGGAAGAGATGGAGCGAAAGCTGGTTTTGATGCTTTTTTAAGTGTTTGGTTGAATATGCAATCAAATCGTTTTTTTGGTATTAAAGATTGCCTAGTTCTCGGTAAATTAAAAGTTGAATCTGACTCAAAAGATATCGAAAAACTTCGTTCAATTGTGAGTGTAATTGACGATGAACTAGTTCCAGTTTTTGAGAAAATTTTCATGGCTGGGAAAATTCCAATCGTAATTGGTGGTGGACATAATAATGCGTATCCAATTATAAAAGCATACCATAAAGTTTTTCAAAAGAAAATGAAGATTGTCAATCTTGATCCTCATGCAGATTTTCGTCTTTTAGAAGGTCGCCACAGCGGAAATTCATTTTCCTACGCAATGAACGATGGTTTTATTGAACGTTATGGTGTAATTGGACTTCATAAAGCATACAATAGCGAATCTATGTTGACTAGAATGGATGAGTTTAACGTTTTTTATACCTTCTTTGAAGATTATTTCTCATCACAAAAATCTATTGTAGAAGATACAAATACGTTTGTAAAATCTGTAGATGCTCCTTTGGGAGTTGAACTAGATTTAGATGGGATTGAAAATATGCCTTCGAGTGCAATGTCGCCAATGGGTTGGACTCCAAGAGAAGCTGAAGAATGGCTTTTGACGACAAAAAAACATCAGCCGGTGTATTATCATTTTCCAGAAGGCGCACCAGAATGGGCTCCAAATGGAAAACAAATTGTTGGAAAAATGTTAAGTTATTTGGTGAATGACATAATCGCTTTCTGAAAATCTTCTAATTGAATTGTAATATCCCATTTCCCTTTGCCAATTTCTGTTGGTAAGACACATCGAATTTGGTTTTCGCGATTTTTTTTGTCTTGTTTCATTAGTTGAAAAACGGATTCAATAGCATCTTTTTCTATCATTAAAGGTTCGTAATTTGTTGTGATGATATTGGTTAATTCATCCAATTCTTTTTGGGAAATAAGATTCAAATTTTTAGCGATATTAGCTTCTATAACCATGCCCCAAGCAACTGCGCGTCCATGAGCGATTTTTGATTGATAAAGAAAATATCCTTCCAAAGCATGTCCAACAGTGTGTCCAAAATTTAATAATTTACGTTTATCTTTCTCTTTAGGATCAGAAAGTACAATTTCATTTTTGATTTGGATAGATTCGACAATTAAAGCTTCGGTGATTTCTAAATTTGACTTTAAAAGTGCTTCCCAATGTGATTTGTTAGCAATAAATCCATGTTTTAGCATTTCAGCTTTGCCATTATTGAGTTCGTCTTCTGGCAAAGTTGATAAAAAACGAGCATCAACATAAATAGCAAGTGGATTTGAAAAAACGCCTAGTTGATTTTTGTATGAACCTAAATCAACACCTGTTTTTCCTCCAATAGAAGCGTCAACCATACCAAGTAATGAAGTAGGAATATGTACAAAATTTACACCTCTCTTGTAAATAGATGCGATAAATCCTCCCATATCGGTGACAACTCCTCCGCCGAGATTAATAATTAGATCATTTCTAGAAATGTTGTATTCGCTCATAGCTTCCCAAACTTGAAAACACACTTCCATTACTTTATTTTCTTCACCAGTTGGCAATAAAATAACTTCGGCTTCTTCAAGTGTATCAAATTGAGTAATAAGGAATTCTAAGCAGTAATCATGTGTGTTTTCATCTACTAAAATGACCTTTTTTGCGGACGAATAGTCCTTAAGTAATTTTGAAAAACTAGATTTTTCTAGATTTCCAATTTCGATAGAATAATTGTCTGCTTTAACGAGAATCATTTTTTATGTTTTTTTTTACTTTTTTTGATAATCATCAAAATTGATATATTACTTTTGATAAAACAATTAAAACTCAAATTTAATTTACCATAATATATGATTCCATTCGAAAATACAGAGATTGCTTTTGCAGGAAAATCCAATAAGGATTTAAAAAGAGCACATAGATTGTTCAAATTAGTTGCAAGTCCAACTTTGGTAAATATGGGTACGAAATTGACAGATATTGCGCTGGCGATTCATTTTCCGATTAAAGGGATAGTGAAAAGAACCATTTTTAAGCAATTTTGTGGAGGAGAATCGATACAAGAATGTGATTTAACGATAAATCAACTTGATAAATATGGGATTGGTACCATTTTAGATTATTCTGTTGAAGGGAAAGAGAGTGAAAAAGATTTTGAAAATACAGCAGATGAAATTATTAGAACACTGGAAAAAGCTGAAGGAGATCCGAAAATTCCATTTGGCGTATTTAAAATGACTGGAATTGCACGATTTGAATTATTGGAAAGATGCAATGATATCACTTATATTATTTCTCATGAAGAGCAAAAAGAATACAATCATTTAGTTGCTCGTGTAGATAAAATTTGCAAGAAAGCTTATGAATCAAATACACCTATTTATATAGATGCAGAAGATAGTTGGATACAAGATACCATCGATCGTTTGGCTACTACTATGATGAAAAAATACAACCGTGAGCGAGCAATTGTATACAATACACTTCAGATGTATCGTCATGATCGTTTAGAGCATTTGCAAGAAGCAATTGAAAATGCACGTGAAGAAAAGTATTTCTATGGTGTGAAGATTGTTCGTGGAGCTTATATGGAAAAAGAACGAGAAAGAGCGATAGAAAAAAAATATCCTTCTCCAATTCAACCAGATAAAGCTTCTACAGATAGAGATTACGACGCTGCTTTAGAATTAATTGTAAAAAATATCGATATATGCGCGCTTTGTGCGGGGACACATAATGAAGATAGTTCACAAAAATTAGTGGATTTGATGGAGAAATACGGAGTTGATAAATCAAACTTTTCAATTTATTTCGCTCAACTTCTTGGAATGAGTGACCACATTTCTTACAATTTAGCACATAATAATTACCATGTTGCTAAATATGTTCCTTATGGACCGGTGAAAGAAGTTATTCCTTATTTATTGAGACGTGCTCAAGAAAATACTTCTGTAGCAGGACAAACAACTCGTGAACTTGGTTTGATTTTAAAAGAAATGAAACGACGTAAACTAAAATAGTTTATTTTTTTATTCAATGATTTTCTATTCTTTAGCGTGTTTAAAAAGTTACTTGTTTTGTAATCTGCAATCAGCCATTTGCAATCAAAAAGCAATCTGTAATTTCAAGGTGTAAAAGCATTGTCAATATGCTCAATCGCCGTGCGATAAGAATTATGAACGATAGAAACAATGTCAAATCGTGACTCATTGTGTAAATCATTTTCAATAATATAATGATTCGCAACTTTGATGATTTGTTTTTGTTTCGTTCGCGTTACAGCCAAATATGGTTCTCCAATTTCTGCAGTTTGGCGTGTTTTAACTTCAACGAAAACTAATTTGTCTCCATCTTGCATGATTAAGTCAATTTCTAAATGTTTGAAACGAAAATTTCTACTCAGCAATTGATAGCCTTTTTCTAGTAAGTGTTTCAAGGCCATATCTTCTCCAAGTTGACCAAGTTCATTGTGAGTTGCCATTGTATTTTATTGAGGTTAAGCTAAACAAAGCTAAACAATTTTTAAATCATAAAATTATCTAAGGAATTAATAAGGATACATAAACTCAGTTATATTTGTCTTTTGGCATGAAATAGCTAACTTTAAACCAAGTGAGTATAGATTTAAGAAATAGAGAATTAAGCTGGTTATCGTTTAACGAACGTGTTCTGCAAGAGGCAATGGATAAAGATTCTCCATTGGTGGAAAGAATGCGTTTTTTAGGGATATACTCGAATAATATGGATGAATTTTTCCGTGTTCGTGTGGCTACTATTAAAAGAATGATCACTTGGAAAAACCGAAAGGTGGAAGGATTTCCTGGTGGACCAAAAGCACTTTTATTAGAAATTCAACGAATAGTTATTCATCAACAACGATTATTTGAAATAGCATATCATAAAATAGCGAAAGATTTAGAGCAAGAAGGCGTAAAGCAAGTCGATGAAAATTCTGTATCCAAAGAAGAAAAAGAAATTTTAAATCATTATTACCACGATTTTCTACGACATTCTATTTTTCCAGTTGTTTTCGATAACAAGATAAAATTTCCTGAATTAAGGGATAAAGAAATTTACTTGGCAATCAAAATGATGAATGAAAAAAAAGAAACCATTCGTTACGCTTTGATTGAAATTCCTTCTGAAATATCTCGTTTTAAAGTATTAGAAGGCAAAAATGGACGTAAGGATATCATTTTGTTAGATGATGTTATCCGACTTCATTTGAACGATATTTTTACCATTTTTAATTATTGTTGTATTGAAGCATATACATTCAAAATTTCTCGCGATGCAGAGTTAGATATTGATGACGACATATCGCTTACGGTAGTTGAAAAAATGGAAAAAGGAATTCGTTTGCGTAAAAAAGGATTGCCTGTTCGTTTTGTTTACGATGCTCGAATGCCAGAAGATTTACTCGACTTTTTAGTTCGTTCTATTGGATTAAAAAAAGGTGAAAACATTATCGCAGGAGGGAAATACCATAATTTTAAGGATTTTATGAAATTTCCTGGGTTTGGAAGACCTGAATTTTTCTTTCCAGAGCAACTTCCTCAAAATCACCCAGAACTATTGGATGAGAAAAGTATCATCAACAAAATTCTCGAAAAAGATATTTTACTTCATTTTCCTTATCAGAAGTTTAGTCACGTAGTTGACTTGTTGAGAGAAGCAGCGATAGATCCTTCTGTTACACATATTCGGATAAGTTTATACCGCATAGCTAAAAGTTCAAATATTGTCAATGCACTTATAAATGCTATAAAAAATGGAAAAAAAGTCACCGTTGTTTTTGAGCTTTTTGCACGATTTGATGAGAAAAATAATGTGTATTGGTCAAATGTACTTACAGAACAAGGTGCGAAAGTAATTTTTGGTGTACAAGGTTTAAAAGTGCATTCTAAAATAATTTTAATTTCCCGAACTGTTGCAAACAAAGAAAGTTACATAGGTTATGTTGGAACAGGTAATTTCAATGGAGAAACATCTAAGATTTACGAAGATTTTGGACTTATGACGAGCAATGAGAAGCTCACTAATGAAGTTAAAAAGGTTTTTCGATTTATGGAAAATAACCTTGATAGAAGTACTTTTCACTATTTATTGGTTTCTCCTTTTAATACAAGAAGGAAAATTATTCACATGATTGATAGTGAAATTGAATTTGCTAAAAAAGGATTGAAAGCATGTATTCATCTTAAGTTGAATAACTTAATTGATACAAAATTAATTGCAAAACTCTATGAAGCATCGAATGCTGGAGTTAAAATAAAAATCATCTTGAGAGGAGTATGCGCGCTTGTTCCACAAATTAAAGGTCAAACTGAAAACATTGAGATTATCTCTATTGTTGGACGTTATTTAGAACATTCTCGTGTGATGATTTTTGGAAATAATGGTAATCCATTAATCTATATATCTTCTGCGGATTGGATGCTTCGAAACTTAGATAAGCGTATTGAAGTTTCTATTCCGATTTGGGATGAAAAGTACAAAAAACAAATTATCGAAATTTTCGATTTGCAATGGAAAGATAATGTGAAAGCTAGGATTATTGATTCTGAACAGAAAAATAAATACCGAAAAAGCGTAAAAGATTCCGATAAAATTGATTCTCAATCTGCATTGTATCAGTGGTATAAAAACATGTACTAAAAATTGTTGCAGCTCATTTCTTCTATTTTGTTTTCTAAAAAAAAATGTTCTAAAAATCAACAAAACACACGCTGTTTTGTTGATTTTTTTTAGTTTTGTACCATCATATGATATACGGAGCAATTGATATTGGAACAAACGCAGCTCGTCTATTAATAGGCGAAGTGGTAAAACAAAATGGACATTCATTTGTTAAGAAAATTTCCTACACGCGTATTCCTTTACGTCTTGGAATTGATGTTTTTGATCAAGGTAAAATCTCTGAAAATAAAACAAAGGATTTTATTAAAACGATACAAGCGTTCAAGCTTATTTCTGAAGTTTTCCATGCAGAAGAAATTCGTGTTTGCGCTACCAGTGCAATGCGAGAAGCAGAAAATGGCTTGGATGTAAAAAAACAAATCTTCGAAGCAACGGGTGTTGACGTAGAAGTAATTGATGGTGACGAAGAAGCGCATCTTATTTTCGGTACTTTCTTTCTATTAGACTTTGATAAATCAACGCCTTTTTTAGTCATTGACGTTGGTGGAGGTTCTACAGAAATCAGTGTGTTTGAATCTGGACAACGCATCACTTCAAAATCATTTCAAGTAGGTACGATTCGTTTATTGAAAAACAAAGAAAAGAAAGATGTTTGGGAAGATATTCGCAAATGGATTCTTGAATATGTTGACGTTAACGTTGGTCACAAAGTATTTGCTACTGGTGGAAATATCAATAAACTTCATAAAATGATGGACTTGAAATTCATGGAGCCACTCAAATTCCGTGATTTAGATGAAATTCATGAAAAACTAAAGAGTTTATCTATAGAACAACGTATGGAAAAATATCAGCTCAAAGAAGATAGGGCAGACGTAATTGTTCCTGCTTGTGAAATCTATAAATACATCATGCAAGAAATTAGAGCTAAGGAACTGATTATTCCTAAAATCGGACTCTCTGATGGAATTATCTATGATTTGTATAGAAGAGAGAATTGATTTTTAGAAAATTCTTTTCATATTTCTAACTGTCAAGCGTTACTTTTTTTTCAGAAATCACCCTGTGTATTTAATTCCTTTTTAACCACAAAGAGCACCAAGTTTACACAATGGTCACAAAGTATTTTGTATTCTCTGTGAACATTGTGGTTAATCCCTTTCTACGTAAAAACTCACTCCACAATCAACAAATAGTTGTTCTTTTTGCCTTTTCCAACAAGAATATAACGTCCTTGGATGAGATCGTTTTCAGAAAATACAAATGTCTCTGTTACTTTGTTTTTATTGATAGAGATTGCATTTCCACTTAATTCTCTTCGTGCTTCTCCATTAGAGTTTAAAAAATTAGATTTTGCCACTAATCCATCTACAATAGAAAGTCCAGCAAATTCTGCTTTTGAGATTGTAGCTTGTGGTACGCCTTCAAAAATTTCTAAAAATTGACTCTCAGAAAGTTTTTTTAAATCCTCGTCAGTCGATTTTCCAAATAATATATTCGAAGCTACAATTGCATTTTCCAATGCTTCTTTTGAATGAACTAGTTCTGTTAATTCTTCTGCGAGTCTTTTTTGTAACGCTCTTACATGTGGTTCTTTACGATGACTTTCAATTAATGCATCAATCACTTCTTTACTTAAAAAAGTAAATATTTTAATGAATTTTTCTGCGTCTTCGTCAGACGTATTCAACCAATATTGGTAAAATTTGTACGGAGAAGTGCGTTTTGCATCTAACCAAACATTTCCACCTTCAGATTTCCCAAATTTAGTTCCGTCTGATTTTGTAATAAGCGGACACGTAATAGCAAATGCTTTTCCGCCTGCCATTCTGCGTATTAGTTCTGTTCCTGTGGTGATATTTCCCCATTGGTCAGAACCGCCCATTTGTAGCGTACATTTTTCTGCTTTAAACAAATGTAAAAAATCATATCCTTGAACGAGTTGATACGTAAATTCAGTAAAAGACATGCCTTCTCCAGAATCGGAATTTATGCGATTTTTCACAGAATCTTTCGCCATCATGTAGTTGACTGTAATGTGTTTTCCTACATCGCGAATAAATCCTAAGAAAGAAAAATCTTTCATCCAATCGTAGTTGTTTACTAAAACGGCTACATTTTTTTCAGAAGCATCAAAATTCAAAAAGTGACTTAACTGTGCTTTTATACATTCTTGATTGTGACGTAAAGTTGGTTCATCCAATAAATTACGTTCAGAAGATTTTCCTGAAGGATCTCCAATCATTCCTGTTGCGCCACCAACTAAAGCATATGGTTTGTGTCCAGCTCTTTGATAATGCGCTAACAACATGATAGGAACTAAATTTCCAATATGAAGCGAATCTGCCGTTGGATCAAATCCAACATAAGCCATACGCATTTCTTCAGATAAATGTTCTTTCGTTCCAGGCATGGCGTCCTGAATCATTCCTCTCCAAGTTAATTCTTCTATAAAATCAGTTGGCATAAGTCAAATAATCGTTTATTTTTTAAATATATTTCCTAGTCCTTTTCCAATTTTTTGGATAGACTCAATTCCTTTTGTAAGCGGTTCAGAACTTGCATTTTCATAACCCTCGTTAAAAGTAGAAGTTAATTGTTGAGGATAGATAACAATGCGGTTATTTTCTGTAAAATGCTTCTCAATTTTACTTGGAAGATTATCCAAAGCATTGAAATGTGAGATTGAATTTTTTCTTGCTGACACCAGTATGATCAAATCTTGAGGATTTATTTGTCGAGAGATAATGAAAAATTCTTCCCAATCTCCAAAGATATTGAATTGCAGTTGAGCGCTAAGACCTAGTTTTTTCGCAGTTTTCTTTACCGCTTCCATGGTTTTTTCTTCACCAAAGAAAGCAACTGGAATACTTAATTCTTGTCCTACCAACGCAATTTTTTTAAGCCAATGGTGAAAGCCTAGTTCTGCTTCTGCAGAAGGAGGGACAATAACGACCATACGTTTTTGAACTACAAGAGATTGTTGTAAGTTCACTAAAAACAACGTTTTGTCAGTATTTGCAATGACACTATTGGTGTTGTCTCCAATAAATTTATCAATAAAACCAGAACGATTTGGCCAATTTATTACGATAATTGAAGCCATTATCTCTCGCGAAGTTCGTGCGATTCCACTTGCTGGATTATGGTCAATAGTATTGATGAAATTTAATTTTGTTTCGGAAGCAATGGCTTCTTTTGTAACTGTTTCTACTTTTCTTTTTGCTTTTAGAATATTAGCTTCTGCTTCGTGATCATTTGGCACAACAGAAAGAATTGTGATTGGATTGACCGATTTTTTATCCTTTAGTAGAATGGAAAATTCCAATACTTTTTCAATAGATTGAAGGTCAATCACAGGAATTAAAATATGTTCATTATTCATCCATGGTGCATCATCCGTTGGTAGTTCATCGTCCATAGAAAGCGCAATTTTTTTAGCGGCTTTTTCGGTTACAAATGAAGCTACAATACACGTGATTAAGATAAGGATAATGGTACCGTTTAATATATTCTCATCTAGAATTCCAGCACGATAACCCACCAAAACAACAGCAAGAGTAGCGGCTGCACGAGCTGTGCTCAAACCAAAAATCAAGTTTCGTTGATCTTTAGAATAACGGAAAATTAACTGCGTAAATAATGCAGCTAACCATTTTGAGAAAATTGCAACGAAAGATAAAACTCCAGCAATAATAAGTGCAGATGTTCCACTAAAAATTACGCGAACATCTACCAACATACCTACACTTATCAAAAAGAAAGGAATGAAAATAGAATTTCCAATGAAATCAATGCGATTCATCAATGCAGATGAATGAGGAATCAATGAGTTAAGTGCTAATCCCGCCATAAACGCTCCTATAATCGGCTCAAATCCAACTACGTGAGCAAGAAAAGAAGCGAAAAACACCATTGAAAGAACGAAAATATAATGCGAGTATTTTTCACTTTCTAATTTTCTGAAAAACCATTTAGCAATTCGAGGAATAATAAAAAAGAGTACGAAGGTAAACACGGCTGCAGAGACGCCTAATTTTATCCAAAATTCTTTGTTCAAACTACCGCTATTATTTTCCATGATAACAGCTAAGGCAGTTAAAACTACTGCGTCTGCAAGAATAGTTCCACCAACAGTAATGGCGACAGTCGTATTTTTAGAAACACCGAGTTTACTTACAATAGGATAGGCGACTAAAGTATGTGTTGCAAGTAAACAAACAATTAGTAAACTTGCGTTAACATCATATCCAAGCCAATAGTAAGAAATTGGATATCCAATAGCTACTGGAAATCCGATGGTGAAAAGACCGAAAAGTAAGCTTTTGTATTTATGTTTTTTAAACTCATTTAAGTCCAATTCTAATCCTGCAATAAACATGATGTATAAAAGTCCAATCGTAGAGAATAACTCAACAGCAGAGCTTTTTTCAAGAATATTTAATCCAAAAGGACCAATTACAACTCCTGAAATAATTAAACCAATAATTCCAGGGATTTTAATCTTTTGAAGTAAAATAGGAGACAACAGAATGATTGTTAATATTAATGAAAATATTAAAATTGGATTTTGAAGAGGTGTCTTAAACTCAACCGCTAAATGCTTAAACTCTTGAAAAATTAGTTGTAAAAAATCATTCATGTTTGATTAAATATGTGTCAGGTGTTGTATATAAAGTTATTTAAGCACAAATATAATCGTAAATTTTAATTTATGATTAAAGAGTCTTTTTCTAGCTCTTAAAGCAGTTTGTAAAGACTTTTAGAAATAGAATTTACTCAAAAAGAAGATGAGTTAAGATTTCTTTTCAATTCTAAATCCACTTTTTTTATTGCCTTGTTTTGGTTTTCTTCCAAATGAATTGTTATTGTTTCTAGGAGCTCTTTGTTGTTGGACTATCTTAGGTTTTATAGCTTCTTTAACAGAAATTCTCTCTGAACTAGGATAATCGTGATCTTCCACAACTGGAACAGTTAATCCGATTAATTTTTGAATGTCTCTTAAATATGCTGCTTCATCTTTATCGCAAAAAGAAACTGCTTTTCCGTTTGAACCAGCTCTTCCTGTTCTACCAATACGGTGAACATAAGTTTCTGGGATATTTGGGATTTCGTAATTTACTACAAAAGCTAATTCATCGATGTCGATTCCTCTAGCAGCGATATCCGTTGCAACTAAAACTCTTGTCGAATGATCTTTAAAATTACTTAATGCACGTTGACGAGCATTCTGAGATTTATTTCCGTGAATTGCTTCCGCTTTAATATGTGCTTTTTCGAGAAATTTAACGACTTTGTCAGCCCCGTGTTTTGTTCGTGTAAAAACAAGTGCTGTAACAATTGATTTATCTTGAAGAAGGTCAATCAATAAATCTTTTTTCTTTTCAGTATTTGTAAAATATACATATTGTTGAATAGTCTCAGCAGTTGTAGAAACTGGAGTTACAGTAACTTTTGCAGGATTTGATAAAATGTTAGATGACAATGTTGCTATATCTTCAGGCATAGTTGCAGAGAAAAATAACGATTGTCTTTTTGCAGGAATAATTTTTAATATTTTACGAATATCGTGAATGAATCCCATGTCTAGCATACGATCTGCTTCATCTAAAACAAAAATCTCCAAATTATTTAATCGAATAAATTTCTGATCTATAAGATCTAATAATCTACCTGGCGTAGCGATAAGGATATCAATTCCGCTTTTGATTTGATTTACTTGTTTAGATTGAGGAACACCACCAAAAATAACAGCATGTTTAAGGTTTAAATTCTTTCCATAAGCAGAAAAACTTTCTCCAATTTGAATTGCTAATTCTCTTGTAGGAGTAATAATCAATGTTCTAATTTGACGCGGATGTTGCGCTGATTTATTTGCAGATAATAACTGTAAAATAGGAATTGCAAATGCTGCAGTTTTTCCTGTTCCAGTTTGTGCACAACCTAAAATATCTCTTCCTTGTAAGGCAAGAGGAATGGTTTGTGCTTGAATAGGAGTTGGTTCTGTATAACCTTCGTTTTTTAGAGCATTTAAAATCGGCTCTATAAGATTTAATTGATCAAATGACATATATAATTTTAAAGTTGACCTCACAGACTTTATGAGAATCTAAAAGGGGTGTAAGCACAAATTTTATGCTTCAATGAATAAAATATTAAATAAGTTCAGGCATGTTTACTGCTTCTACAGAAGTGATTTCTGGAACAGCTTTTTTAATAGCTTCTTCGAGACCTGCTTTAAGAGTCATAAGACTCATAGAACATTCACTACAAGCACCTAGAAGTCGGACTTTAACAACACCTTCATCTGTTATTTCAACAAACTCCATGTCACCTCCATCATCATTCAAAAAAGGTCTAAGCTGTTCTAAAGCTTCGTTGACTTTTTTTTCTATTGTAATTTTATCCATTTATATTTTATTACGCATAAATCGAAACTACGATTCTACTTGTTCCACAAATGTACGAACTAATTCGTCAAAAGCCATAGAAAGAGGTGTGTTTTCGTCAAAAGCTGCTGGACGACCTTTGTCACCTGCTTCTCGAATGCTCTGAACTAGAGGTAAATGCCCTAAAAAAGGAATTCCCATTGTTTCAGCTAAATCTTTTGCTCCGTCTTTTCCAAATATATAGTATTTATTTTCAGGAAGTTCGGCTGGAGTGAACCAAGCCATATTTTCTATAATTCCCAAAATAGGAACATTGATATTGTCTAAACGGAACATGTTAACTCCTTTACGAGCATCCGCTAAGGCAACTTCTTGAGGTGTACTCACTATAATAACACCATCTAATGGAACGTTTTGTACAAGACTTAAATGAATATCACCTGTACCTGGAGGTAAATCGATAAGAAGGTAATCTAAAGCGCCCCAATGTGAATCTGTAAACAGCTGTGTCAATGCTTTTGACGCCATAGGTCCACGCCATACGATTGCATTATCTTTATCTGTAAAAAAACCGATAGATAACATTTGGATTCCATAAGCCATTACTGGACAAATCTTAGGAACTCCTTCAATGTCGATCATTGTAGGTCTGTCATCTACTACATCAAACATTGTTGGCATAGATGGGCCATAAATATCAGCATCCACAATTCCAACTTTGTATCCTTTTTTTGAAAGACTTGCAGCTAAATTTGCAGTAACAGTTGATTTTCCAACTCCACCTTTTCCAGAGGCGATAGCGATGATGTGTTTTACTTCAGGAAGTACTTTTCTAGGAACAATAGCTTGCTCTTCTTTTGATAATCCTGCAATTTTAATATCTAAATGAATGTCTTTACCAATAACTTTTTTTAGTGTAAATTCCACTGCTTCTTTCATTCTGTTTCTAGAATGCATAGCGGGATTAGAAACTTTTATTGTTGCTGATATTGAATCATTATCTATATGTAGTTCATCCACTAAATTAAGTGCGACGATATCTTTTTTTAAATCAGGCTCCATCACATTAGAAAGTGCCTCTATAACTTGTTCTCTAGTAATTTCCATAATGGCTACAAAATTAGGAGAAATAAGCTATAAATTTACGAATATTCAATCTTTTATTTAAAATCATTCAAAATAAGGAATATCTGTAAGATTCATAACAATTTACGGCTGTCTAATGTCTAAATCATTATCATATTTTTGATTGTAAAACCTAATATTATGCTTCACCTATAAATTGTGCAAGGTAATTAGTAGTAATAATTGAACTATTAAAATATACTAGTTGAATCTTGAGTAAAATTCATCTAGATGTTTAGATTGTTTTAATTCATTTATCTCTCGAGATTTAATTTATATATTTGGATATTATTTAGTGTTTTCAAATACCACAAATGACACTCAGCGAAGCTCAAATAAAAGTAGATAATTGGATAAAGGAATATGGCGTTCGTTATTTCGATGAATTAACGAATACGACTATTTTAATGGAAGAAGTTGGAGAAGTAGCTCGTATCATGGCTCGTCGTTATGGAGAACAAAGCGAAAAAGAATCCGATAAAGGAAAAGATTTAGGGGATGAATTAGCAGATGTACTATTTGTACTCATTTGCATTGCTAATCAAACAGGAATTGATTTAGAACAAGCTGTCATAAAAAATCTGGAAAAGAAAACCAATCGTGACAAATCTCGTCATAAAGAAAATATAAAATTAAATAAGTCTGAATAAGCGAACTTTATGAATCCTACTATACCTTTTAACAAAATTTATCTTACTGGCGAAGAAGAGAAGTTTATCAAAATGGCTTTGATGAATGGAAAAGTAGGTTCAGGAGGAGAATTTACAAATCGATGTATACAATTTTTTGAAGATAGATATCATTTTAAAAAGTGTTTTCTAACAACTTCATGTACAAGTGCGCTTGAAATGTCAGCTTTGTTAATGAATATAAAAGAAGGAGATGAGGTGATTCTGCCTGCCTATACTTTTGTGTCAACTGCAAATGCATTTTTATTAAGAGGAGCAAAACTTATTTTTGCAGATAGTCAAGAAAATCATCCAAATATTGATGCAGATAAGATTGAAGCTTTAATTACTACTAAAACTAAAGCAATTGTTGTCGTTCACTATGCAGGTGTCGCGTGTGATATGAAGAAGATAATGGAAATTTGTTCTAAACATAAATTATTCTTAGTCGAAGATGCTGCGCAATGTATAGATTCATATTATAAACACGAAGATGGAAAATTACAAGCATTAGGTTCGTTTGGAGATTTTGCAGCAATTTCATTTCATGAATCAAAAAATATTATCTCAGGCGAAGGAGGATTATTAATCATTAATAATCCTGATTTTTTTGAAAGAGCAGAAGTTGTGTATGAAAAAGGAACCAATAGAGCGAAATTTTTAAGAGATGAAATAAATAAGTATGAGTGGGTGGATATAGGATCTTCTTATGCGCTTTCGGAATTGAATGCTGCTTTCTTATGGGCTCAATTATCTCACTTAGATAAAATTCAAAAAAAACGTATCTCTAGTTGGAAATATTATGAGAATTCTCTAAAAAACAAACTGCCTCAAGGTGTTGAGTTTTGCGTCACTCCCAATTATTCAGTTGGAAATGCTCATATATTTTTTCTTTTGTGTGAAAATTTTAACAAAAAAAATGAAGTCTTAAATAAACTGTCAAAAAATCATATTCAGGCTACTTTTCATTTTTCATCTCTATGTAAATCATTGTATTTTAGCAGGTTAAATACATTTGATAAAGCTACATATAAAAATTCAGAAAAGTTTAGTGAAGGTTTAATTAGACTACCTATATTTAATTATATTTCTGATATAGAGCAGTGTAGGCTTGTTGAGATACTATGCGATATATAATATTAAAAAATAATACATGCAACCATTTTAATAGATTGTACGTTTTGCTGTTATTGTTGGTTGTTTTTTTGATTTGAGTATAAAAATTAAACTAAGATCGAAAAGAGGTTATTAATAGTTGATTGTTAGAAAAGGCAATATATAGAGTATTGTTATTCAAATAAAATCAATTAGATTTGCCCAACTACTAAATATTATACTACTACAAAATGAAAAAATTTATTTTTAAGAGTTTATTTCTATTTGGATTTATAGGAACTTTTTCTGCGCAAACTAGTTGGAAAACACTTCCAATTACGCAAGAAATGCGTAATGATTATAGTGCAAGTTTAGAGAAGATGAATTTGCCTAGTAAGCATATTGATCAATCAAAAGCTGTTGATGAAGAAAAAGTAAACTCAACGTTATCGGAGCACATTACCTTCGACTTGTTATTAAGTGATTTAGGTATTAAAAGTCTTTATGGAGAAGATTTTCCTGTTTCACAATTTTTTAGAGATCAGCGCAATGAATTTATGCACTTCATAACTGAAGGTGTTATGAATGGTCAAATAACAGAAACAGAATTAATCAAAGATTTTTATATTCGTTTTATTACCTTAACTAAAAAACGTATCCTTAATAAAGAATATGATGTTAATTTAGTTGGTTCAGATAAAACTCCTTTTACAATACCTGATCCTCAAAAATCTTTAAATGGACCATGTGTAAATATGGATTTTGAGGATGGGACAACGAATGGTTGGGAATTATACAAAGGTACAGTTGATGGTTCAGTGCCATATAGTTATACAAATAATGTTGTGGCTACTCCAGGTCCCAATCATTTAATCGTTAGTGGTGGTACAGACCCTGTATGTGGTTTCCCTATGGTAAATCCTGATGGAGGTTCTTATTCACTAAGATTAGGTGATGGAACAGGAACAAATTATGGTGCTGCACGTTTACGTCAAACATTTTTAGTTACTGCTGCTAATAGTATTTTTACATATAGTTATGCAATGGTTCTTCAAAGTCCAGTTGGACACGCAACAAATGAACAACCTTATTTCTCTGTTCGTGTTTATGACCAAAATGGAAGTGATGTAAACTGTGGTTCATATAATGTGATTGCTGCAACAGGTAGTGAAGCTGATTTTACAATAATAACGGTAGGAGGTACACAAGTTTGGTATAAAAACTGGACAACTGTGTTTGCTCCTTTACAATCATATATCGGTCAAAATGTAACGATTGAATTTACGACTGGAGATTGTGGCCAAGGTGGGCATTATGGTTATGCGTATGTGGATGCTTCTTGTGGTACTAGTGCAATTGATGCACCTGTTTCTGCAATCTGTAATGGAGCGCCAGTTACTTTAACCGCACCTGCTGGTGCAGCAAGTTATTCCTGGAATACAGGAGCAACTACGCAGCAGATAAACGTTAGCACTGGTGGTACATATACTGTTACTATGACACCTGTTTCTGGAAGTGTATGTAATACAACCTTGAGTATTGATGTAACAAGTTCACCCACTCCTACAGCAATATTTAGTGGTACGCCAACAAATATTTGTCAAGGACAAACTGTAACTTTTACCGATGCTTCAACAATTCCTAATCCTGGCGCAATACAGAATTGGCAGTGGGATTTTGGTGACGGTATAACAAGTCCTATGGGTAATGGACCAATGGCTGGAGTTACTGGCACTACTGGAACTTATACAGTTCCTACCCACACCTTTAATACTCCAGGTAATTTTAATGTTGATTTAACGGTCGAAACAGCTGCTGGTTGTCAAAGTACAATTTCACATCCTATTGTTGTAACTCCTGGACCTACAGTTGATGCAGGACCTGATGTTACGGTCTGTCAAGGTACAGCAGTTACATTAACTGCTGGGGGGACTGCTTCTATAAATACATGGAATAATGGCGTGACAAATGGATCTCCATTTATTCAAGCTCCTGGTTCATTTAATTACATATTAACGGGCGCCAACGGTTCTTGTATAGCAAAAGATACAATGAATCTGACTGTAATTACTAAGCCAACTCCTTCAATTTCTTCTGCTAGTTATTGTCAAGGTTCTTCAGCGACTATAGATGCTGGAGCAGGCTATGACTCTTATTTATGGTCAAATGGAGCAACTACTCAAACAGCTACTTTTACTACTGCGAATAATCCAATTTCGGTAACTGTAACAGTTGCTCCAAGTTGTTCGGGTACATCGCAAACAATTAATGTAACTGAGAATCCTAATATTGTTCACGATTCAATCGTAAAAATATGTCAAGGGCAATCTACTACTATCTTTGGTGTCAGTCATTCTTCTGCGGGTACATTTTCGCAATTAAATACTGCAGTTACTGGTTGTGATTCTACTTCAAATATTACACTCGTAATTAATCCACTTCCTATTATTGATGCAGGAGTGTCAAGAATGATTTGTACTGGTGATACCATTACATTATTTGGTTCTGGTGGAGTAAGTTATACTTGGAATAACGGTGTAACCAACGGTCAAGTATTTAATCTTTCTGGTACTACTACATATACGGTTACGGGAACAGACGCAAATGGATGTGTAAATACAGATAATGTAACAATTTCAGCAGATCCTGTTCCAGTAATGAATGCAGGATTAGATAGAGCTCTTTGTATTGGTGATTCAACAGTACTTCATGCAACTGGTGCTACTAGTTTTACATGGGATAATGGTCAAGATGGTGTTTTCTTCACTCCTGGTGGCACTGCTACTTATACAGTTACTGGAACCTCTGTTTCTGGATGTAAAGGTTCTGATCAAGTGGTTGTAACTGTGAATCCATTACCGAATATTCAAGCAAAGGACACTACGGTTTGTGAAGGACAAGTTGTCGCTTTATATGGTCTAGGTGGAGTTAGTTATACCTGGAATAATGGAGTAGTGAATGGAGTTTCATTTATTCCAACATTAGGTTCTACAAACTATACAGTTACAGGAACAGATGCTAATGGTTGTGTTAATACAGATAATAATACGGTAACCGTAAATCCTTTTCCAGATGCAAATGTTTCTGCAATTCCAACTAGTGGTTATTCTCCTGTGATTACTACTTTCACGAATAGTTCTATTGGAGCAGGTAGTTATACTTGGGATTTTGGTGACGGTCAAACAGCTACTAATAACGATTTAGGAGGTCAACAACATGCTTATACGGGAATTGGTGATTATGCTGTTATTTTAACGGCTAATAACCTGGGATGTCTTGATACCGCTATGGTTGTTGTAACAGTTCTTCCTTATGGTCCATTAGAATATAATCTTCCTAATGTTCTAACGCCCAATGGAGATGGAAGTAATGATGTTTTCCACTTAAGATTAAGGAATGCATTTGCATTGAATCTACAAATCTTTAACCGTTGGGGTAACCTAATGAAAACGATTACAAATATCGAAGATGATAAGGGATGGAATGGAAAAACTGAAGGTGGCGCTAATGCTGATGAAGGTACATATTTCTATATCTATCATATCACAGATATGAATGGTAAAATGATTGATGGACATGGCTTCGTTCAATTAATTAGAGAATAAATATTTTAAGTTCAATAATTGTAAAAAAGGTCTGAGCTAGCTCAGACCTTTTTTTTGGGGAGTAAATTTACTTCAAGTCAAATCAAGTGCTTTCTATTATTCTCACTATATTTGTGTCGAAAAATGTTAAAATGGACGGAATAAATACACATAAAGCACCAAAGCCCGTTGGACTTTATCCTCACGCTAAAAGAGTAGGTAATTTACTTTTTCTTTCTGGCGTTGGACCTCGTACAGCTGGTTCAGATAATACAGATTCTAAGGTTCCAGGATTAGAACTAGATAAAAATGGTAACTTCTTAGCTTTTGATTTTGAAGCTCAATGTCGTTCGGTTTTCGATAATGTGCGCATTATTCTCGAAGAATCAGGTTCTGACTGGAGCAAACTAGTTGATGTAACCGTATTTCTCGTAAATATGAAAAGAGATTTTATTACTTACAATAAAATTTACGCTGAGTATTTCAAAGACAACCAACCTTGTAGAACTACTGTAGAAATAAATTCACTTCCTACTCCTATTGCTATTGAATTAAAATGTATCGCAACAATTGATTAATTATGATTTCTTTTATTATTAAATGTGCTCTTGCACTTAGCTCTTTATTTTTTACTGTTTACCTTTTTGCAACTGGTTCTTGGGGATGGGGAATTACTTTTATTTTCATCACAGCAATAATTGGTTTAACCTTTTTTCGAAATGAAAATATTATTCTAGCACTCAATCAAATGCGTGTTGGTAACCATGAAAAAGCATACAAATACCTAAAAAGAATTACATATCCTCAAGTATTGTTTAGAAAACAACGTGCTTACTATTTTTACTTATGCGGAATGTTAGGTTCACGTGAATTAGGTTTAACTAAAAGTGAACAATTAATTCGTAAAGCACTTGCTATTGGATTGAGAACAGATCAAGATAAAGCAGTTTCAAACATGCATTTAGGTGCTATTTGTCTTCAAACAGGTAGAAAAAGAGAAGCAATTGTCTTTATTGATGAAGCAAAAAGATTGGATAAAGGTCGTGTTCTATCCGATCAATTAAAACAATTGAAGAAACAAACATCACAAGTAGCTTCTAAAAACCAAATGAGAATGGCTCAAATGGGTGGAGGAAAAGTACGTGCTGGAAAAATGCGTTAACCGTATGCAAGAGCCTATTATTTTATCATGTAGAGGAAATGAACCTCAGTTTGGAGAAGATTGTTGGATCGCTCCCAATGCAACTATTGTAGGTGAATTTACTTGCGGAGATCAATGTTCTTTCTGGTTTAATTCTGTTATTAGAGCTGATGTTAATTCTATCTCATTTGGAAATAAAGTAAATGTTCAAGATGGCGCTGTGATTCATTGCACTTTTGAAAAAACAAAAACAGTTATAGGAAATAACGTTTCTATCGGTCACAACGCTTTAGTTCACGGTTGTACCATTGAAGATAATGTTCTAATAGGCATGGGTTCAATTGTAATGGATAATTGCTACATCGAAGAAGGAAGTATTATTGCTGCTGGAGCTGTTTTGACTGAAAATACACGTGTTAAAGCTGGAAGTATTTATGCTGGTGTTCCAGCTGTATTTATTAAAGCAGTTGATGAACGTTTACTTAAAGGAGAAGTAGAACGTATCGCAAATAATTATGTTAAGTATTCTAGTTGGTTTAAATAATTATTATTGCTTTTCCCATTTAAGGATTTTATCTGCTAAAATATTGCTTAGCTTAAAATAACTTTCATGCGTCCAACCACCAACATGTGGAGAAAGTAACACTTTTTCTGATTGAAACAATTGTTGTAATTCTTTAGGAATAGAAGTATTGTCTAAATTTTCAAAACTAGGCTTTTCGTATTCAAGAACATCTAAACAAGCGCCTAGTATTTTGTTTTTATCCAAAGCTTCTAATAAATCACTTATTCGGACAATTTTTCCTCTGGAAAGATTCATCAAATAAAATGGTTTTTTGAATTGATTGAAAAAGTGACTATTTCCCATAAATAAAGTTTCTTCATTTTGAGGAATGTGAAAACTTAGTACATCCGCTTGTTCCGCTATTTCTTCTAGCGAAGCTTCTTTTACGTGAGAATTTCCATAATTTGAAAGGTATTTGTCGTACGCTAAAATTTGAACGTCAAAACCACTTAGTTTTTTTGCAAATGCACTTCCATTATTTCCAAAACCAATAATTCCAACTGTTTTTCCGTCTAATTCTATTCCTCTGTTTCCTTCTCTGTCCCAAATTCCTTTTCGAACCTCTGCATCTCCTTTTTTAAGCTGATTAAAGAGTGCCAAAATCATTCCAAGGGCTTGTTCGGCAACAGCATTTCTATTTCCTTCTGGAGCGTTGAAAAGTGTTATGTTATTCTCTTCACAATACTTAAGATCGATATTTTCCATTCCGGCACCAGAACGAGCGATAAACTTTAGCGATTTAGCATTTTTCAGTAGTTTTTCATTCACTGGAAATCGAGATCGAATAACCATTCCATAAGCAGTTGACAGTTCTTCGATACATTCTTTTAGAGAAAGATTAGTTGCGTCAATACAATGAAAACCATTTTTAGCTAATCGTTCTTCTAAAATCGAATGTACAGTGTCAATAAAAACGACTCTTTTCATAATCAATAAGGAATTGTTTTACGAAGTTAGCACGATTTTAACAAAAGTCCAATCTCTTTGCCAGATTACATTTAGAAATTGTAAATTTGACTCCAAATTCTAGTTGAATGAAGTTCTTAGTGGTCGGTTTAGGAAATCCTGGAGAAAAATATGAAAATACACGCCATAATATCGGCTTTAAAGTAGTTGAACATATTGCGAAGGAGCTTGAATGTACTTTTACTTCAGAAAAACATGCTGAAATCGCTAAAGGCAAATTTAAAGGGAAAACCATTGTATTGGTAAAACCCACAACGTTTATGAATTTAAGTGGAAAGGCGTTAAACTATTGGGCGCAGCAAGAAAAAATCCCATTGGATCATATCTTAGTGATTACAGATGATTTAGCGCTTCCTTTTGGAAAATTACGCATGAAAGGTAAGGGAAGTGATGGCGGACATAATGGATTAAAAGATATTCAAGCTGTTCTCAATTCTCCTGAATATGCACGATTGCGTTTTGGCGTTGGAAATGAATTTAATAAAGGACAGCAAGTAGATTACGTGCTAGGTGAATGGGATAGTGAAGAGCAGAAAACTATAGAAGAAAGAATAAAAGCTGCGGCAGAATTTGTAAAAGCGTTTGTGAGTATTGGACTAGAACGTGCAATGAATTTTCACAATAAGAAATAGATTCCTAAGTTAATTTATCGGTTAAAATACGCATCTCAATTACGGGAGAAATACGTTGATATAGAATGTTGTAAACTGCCTCGACGATAGGCATTTCTACTTGAAATTTTTTGTTCATTTCAACGATAGATTTTGTAGCGTAATATCCTTCTGCAATCATATCCATTTCTAGCTGAGCCGTTTTTACAGAATATCCTTTTCCTATCATAAATCCAAAAGTTCTGTTTCTAGAAAATTTAGAATAAGCTGTTACGAGTAAATCTCCAAGATATGCAGATGATTTTACGTCACGGTGAATAGGACTCACTTCATCAATGAAATTTTCTATCTCTTGAATTGCATTTGAAATAAGTACTGCTTGGAAATTATCTCCATAACCTAATCCTGCATAGATTCCCGAAGCAATTGAATAGATGTTTTTTAATACAGCTGATAATTCTGTCCCGTATAAATCATCTGAAGTAGTTGTTTTAATATATCTACAAGCTAATATTTCGGCAAGTTCATTTGCGATCTTTTCAGTTTGAGAAGCAATTGTCAAATAAGATAAACGTTCGAGCGCTACTTCTTCTGCGTGACAAGGTCCGCTTATGATTCCTATTTTCTCGTATGGAGTTTTGAATGTTTTATGAATAAAGCGCGCTGGAATGGCGTTGTATTCTGGAATAATTCCTTTTACTGCAGAGAAAACAATTTTTCCTTCAAATAAACCTTCTGGAATTCCATCAAAAAGTGTTTTTAAAAAAGCAGAAGGTGTTGCTATGATTACAATGTCAGCAGGTTCTATCATGGCGATTAAATCGGTAGAAACGGTGATAATATTCAGATCAAATTCTACAGATTGAAGATAATTAGGATTATGGTGGTATTTTTTGATATGCTCAACAGCGTTTTCGTTACGCATATGCCAATAAACATGGGATAAATTATTACAAAGCAGTTTGACTAAAGCTGTTGCCCAACTTCCGCCGCCTATTACTGCTACTTTTCGATTTTTATCTATCATAATCAACTGCAAAATTAAAATAATTTTCCTTTATTTTCGTTTTGTAGATAGAAATCCCTCTATAGAGCTAGTTAAATAAAAAAACTCCACCTTTGTAGCATGCAAGTTAAGAAATGGATAAATGAAGGTTTCTCAGATTATGAGCTAGTTGATGCTGGAGGAGGATTGAAATTTGAACGATGGAAAAATGTGCATACGATTCGACCCGAACTTCAAGCTTATTTTAAATCGGAGCATTCTTTATCTAATTGGAAAGCAAAATCTAATCTAGAATTTTCAGAAGGTAAAAATCAATCAGGAGTGTGGAAAGGTGAACCTAATAAATGGCATATCAACTATGAAAATCTAACCTTAAAACTAGAATGCACCAAATTTAAACATGTAGGTATTTTCCCAGAACAAGCAATTAATTGGACGTATATCAAATCACATTTAGATGCATCTAAACGCTTTTTAAATTTATTCGCCTATACGGGTGTAGCTAGTTTGGTTGCAAGATCGACAGGAGCAGAAGTTGTTCATGTTGATTCAGTAAAACACTTGATTTCTTGGGCAAAAGAAAATATGGAACTCTCTAATTTATCAGAAATTAAATGGGTGCTGGAAGATGCATTGAAATTTGCTCAACGCGAAGCCAAAAGAGGAAATAAGTACGATGGAATAGTTATGGATCCACCAGCTTGGGGAATAGGAGCGAAAGGTGAAAAATGGAAAATTGAACAAAAATTACCTGAATTAATAGAAGTTGCCTCTCAATTATTGAATCCTGGAGGATTTTTAATTTTAAATACCTATTCTCCTCGTGTGAGCATAGAAACTATTCGTGGTATAACTGAAAATCATTTCCCTGAATCTAACATGGAAGTAGGGGAGTTGTGGTCAGTTTCTACAACAAAAAAACGTCTTTTTCACGGGTATTTAATGAGAGTGGTGAAGTAATTTTTTCTTGTTTTTAATCCCCAAGAATCTTAATATCAAGAAATCAAATTCAACAAAGCATATTGCTTCATTTGTTGCACCATACTTACCAACCCGTTTGCTCTGGTTGGCGAAAGATGTTCTTGTAAACCAATTTTATGGATGAAAGCTAAATCTGCTTTTGCGATGTCTTCTGGTTTTTGGTGGGATAAAACACGTACCAATAATGCTATAATTCCTTTTGTGATAATTGCATCAGAATCAGCTGTATAAACCAATTCATTTCCTTTTTTTTTTGCAAAAAGCCAAACTTGACTTTGACAACCCCTAATCAAACGTTCATCTACTTTGTATTTATCGTCAATTAAGGGTAAATCTTTTCCTAACTCAATGATGTATTCGTATTTATCCATCCATTCTTCAAATCCTGAAAAATCGGCTATAATTTCGTTTTCTATTTCTTGAATTGTTTGCATTATTAAATCAGCATTTTAATAGCTCGTTTCAAGCTTTCTACAAAGGTACTAATTTCATCTTTGGTATTGTAAAATGCAAAAGAAGCTCTAATTGTTCCCGGAATTCCGTAAAAATCCATGATGGGTTGCGTACAATGATGTCCTGTTCTCACTGCAATTCCCATTTTATCTAGTAAAGTTCCAACATCATAAGGATGCGCTCCGTCAACTAAGAAAGAAAGAACACTTGCTTTCTCATCTGCTTCACCAATAAATCGAATATTTTCTATTTTCTTTAATTCATCGGTAGCAAATTGCAATAATTCATGCTCATACGCTTGAATTTCAGCTAAAGGAAGTTTTGAAAAATATTCAATTGCTTTACCTAGCGCTATTCCACCTGAAATATGGGGCGTTCCCGCTTCAAATTTATGTGGAAGTGAATTGTAAGTCGTTTTTTCAAAAGTAACGCGCTCTATCATGTCGCCACCACCTTGATACGGAGGCATTTCGTTCAAAATAGCTTCTTTTCCGTAAAGTACGCCAATTCCAGTTGGACCAAAAACTTTATGTCCAGAAAAGGCATAAAAATCACAATCAAGTGCTTGAACATCTACTTTAAAATGCTGAATGCTTTGCGCTCCATCCACCAAAAATTTTGCACCAACTTGATGTGCCATTTTTATCATCTCAGCGATTGGATTGACTGTCCCTAAAGAGTTTGAAACGTGTGTTACAGCAACTAGTTTTGTGTTTTTAGTTAATAGTTTTTCGTATTCCTCCAAGGATAATTCTCCTTTTTTAGACATTGAAATTACTTTTAACACACATTTTTTGCGTTCACACATCATTTGCCAAGGAACAATATTGCTGTGATGTTCCATTGCTGAAATGATGATTTCATCTCCTTCTTTCAAGAGTTCTCCAAAAGAAAAAGCAACTAGATTTATGCTATCTGTCGTTCCTTTCGTGAAAATTATTTCATGTGAAAAGACAGCATTAATATAATTTGAAATAATATTTCGAGCATCTTCATAAGCTTGTGTAGCCACTTGACTTAAATGATGAACGCCACGATGAATATTTGCGTTATACGTTGTATAATAATCGTTTATAGAATCAATAACAACTTGTGGCTTTTGAGAGGTTGCTCCATTATCAAAATAAATCAAAGGTTTTCCGTTGACTTTTTCCTTTAAAATTGGAAAATCTTCGCGAATAGCATGAACATCAAAAGTTGACATATTAATCATTTAAAATTCCCATCCAAATCGTTCCAACAAAATTGCGTCGATATGATTTCTGACAGATTTATTTGTAATTTTATTCAAAACATCACCAATGAAAGCAGAAACAAGCAATTGTTTTGCACTTGATTTACTTAGTCCACGTGCTTGAAGATAAAAGATAGCTTCATCATCTAATTGCCCTGTTGTTGATCCATGTGAACATTTCACGTCATCTGCATAAATTTCAAGTTCTGGTTTTGAATTCACACTAGCGTTTTCAGAAAGCAATACGTTTCCGTTTGATTGATATGCATTGATTTTCTGTGCATCTTTTCTCACGAGAACTTTCCCGTTGAATACAGCTGTAGAATTTTCATCCATAACACCTTTGTACAACTCGAAAGATTCACAATTCGGAACTTGGTGATCAACAAGCGTATGATTATCAACGTGCTGATTATCTTTAGTTAAGTATGCTCCATTCAAATGAGTTGTTGCGTTTTGACCAATAACATCGATATTCAAATCATTACGAACTAATTTTCCGTCAAGTGTAACTGTATTTGTTGTGAAAACGCTATCTGCATCTTGTTTTACTTTGTCGCGACAAATATGGAAATTCTCACCATTTTCATATTGAATTTTTTCAATAGTAAGATTGGCATTTTTTCCAATAATTACTTGATTTTGAATGTTTGAAAATCCATTTATTGAATTGTCCGTATAATAAGATTGGATAATTTCTGCTTGCGCACTCTCATCGATAACGATTAAATTACGTAATTGTGCTATCGTATTTTCTCCTGTTAAAACATGAACGATTTGAATTGGCTGAGAAAGTATTTTGTTTTTCTCGATATGAATATAGAATCCATCTTGCGCATACGCTTCGTTCAAAATAGAGAAAACATCATCAAATCCAGGTTCGATTTTATTTAATGCATCAATTTCTGATTGTTTTGCAAGAGAAAAAGGCGTTATAGTTAATCCATTTTCTGAAATACTATCAGAATGTTCTGGAGCGAAGAATCCATTCACAAATACGATGGTAAGTGCATTCAGATTTTTGATAAAAAATGATTCTGCAGAAGTCAATTTAGCTTTATTAACGTAAAATTGATTTTTGCTAATTTTCGCAACCCGCGTATATTTCCAAGCTTCAGTTCTTGTTGTTGGAAAATCGATAGATTCCATTCTATCCAACAATTCTGCTTGTCGACTTTTTGTAGCTAAACTTTTCTCTAAGCTAGCATCTAAAGTTTCAACGAAACGTTTCACGGGACTTAGTGTCATAGTGTCCATATTCATTTTTTTTAGACTTCTTCAGCCAATTCTTGTTTAATCCAGTCGTATCCTTTTTCTTCTAGTTCAAGTGCTAATTCTTTTGTACCTGATTTTACAATTTTTCCGTTGTAAAGTACGTGTACAAAATCTGGAACGATATAATCTAAAAGACGTTGATAGTGTGTAATTACGATCGTCGCGTTTTTATCTGATTTTAGTGTATTTACACCATTTGCAACAATTCTCAACGCGTCAATATCTAAACCAGAATCCGTTTCATCCAAAATCGATAATTTCGGTTCAAGCATCGCCATTTGGAATATCTCATTGCGTTTTTTTTCTCCACCTGAAAAACCTTCATTCACCGAACGAGAGGCTAATTTTGCATCTAATTCAACGATTTTTGATTTTTCACGTACTAAAGCCATAAAATCTTTTGCAGAAATGGGCTCCATTCCTTTATGTTGACGAATTTCGCTAATCGCAGCTTTTAAGAAGTTGATATTAGAAACACCAGGAATCTCAATTGGATATTGAAAGGCAAGAAATAAACCTTCTCTAGCTCGAACTTCTGTGTCCATTTCGAGTAAATCTTTTCCATCAAAATCAACAGAACCTTGCGTTACTTCGTAATCTTCTTTTCCTGCTAAAACGGAAGCAAGTGTACTTTTTCCTGCACCATTTGGACCCATAATAGCGTGAATTTCTCCTGCTTTTACTTCTAAGTTAAGTCCTTTTAATATCTCTTTGCCGTTGATGCTGGCATGTAAGTCTTTAATTGTTATCATTTTTTTTATAATTGCTGATTGCTGATTACTGATTGCTGATTGCAACCCGAAATAAACAATCTGTTATTTATTTTTATTCGATTTTAAATAATTTATAAATCCTGCTAGTTGTTTTCCTACGGAAATACAATTTCCTTCTAGTTTTTCAAATTCAGTTAAAGTAATATATTCCAGATTCAAAGCTATTCTAAGTTGCGTACGTAACTCCCCACAAGAACCTTTTGCAATGACTAAAAAGTAAATAAATTGGTTTTGACTATCTCTTTCGAATCCTTCTGAAATATTTGAAGGAACAGAAACTGAAGAGCGACGAATTTGATCTTTTAAGCCAAAATCTTTTGCAAATTCTTTTCCATTAGTCAGCTCATAGACCGAAGTACAAAGTTCCATGGAAACTTTCCAAACCTCTAATTCCTCGAATCTATTTATTTGTGCCATTTATCCTTTAATTGCGGATTGCTAATTGCGGATTTCAAATTATAATCCTATTAGCAATCTGTTCTCTAATTTATTTAATCTCTTTCAATTTTTCTTTTTTAATTAGCAATCTGCAATCCGCAATCCGCAATTTGTAATTCGCAATCTGCAATTCGCAATCTGTAATTTATTACCCTACTGAACCTTCAAGGGAAATCGCTAGTAACTTTTGTGCTTCTACAGCAAATTCCATTGGTAATTGATTTAAAACTTCCTTGCAATATCCGTTTACGATTAAAGAAATCGCTTTTTCTTCATCAATTCCACGTTGTTTGCAATAGAAAATTTGATCTTCACCAATTTTTGAAGTTGTTGCTTCGTGTTCAATTTTTGCTGAACTATTTTTACATTCAATATATGGGAAAGTATGTGCTCCACACTCATCTGTCATCAATAAAGAATCACATTGAGAGAAATTACGTGCATTATCCGCATTTTTATGAATTTGAACTAATCCACGATACGAGTTTTGTGATTTTCCAGTTGAAATACCTTTAGAAATAATCGTTGATTTAGTATTTTTTCCTAAATGAATCATTTTCGTTCCAGTATCTGCCTGTTGAAATCCTCCTGTTAAAGCAACGCTATAAAATTCACCAATAGAATTATCACCTTTTAGAATACAAGAAGGATATTTCCATGTAATGGCTGAACCAGTTTCTACTTGTGTCCACGATATTTTGGCATTTCGTTCGCAAATACCTCTTTTTGTAACAAAGTTAAAAACTCCACCAACACCATTTTTATCACCTGGATACCAGTTTTGAACAGTAGAGTATTTAATTTCTGCACCTTCTAAAGCGATTAGTTCAACAACAGCTGCGTGTAATTGATTTTCATCTCGTTTAGGAGCTGTGCAACCTTCCAAATAAGAAACGTAAGCTCCTTCATCTGCTACAAGAAGTGTGCGTTCAAATTGACCTGTACCTTTCTCATTTATTCTGAAATAAGTTGAAAGTTCCATTGGACAACGAACTCCTTTTGGAATATAACAAAATGAACCGTCTGTAAACACAGCTGAATTGAGAGCAGCATAGAAATTATCTGATTTTGGAACAACCGTTCCTAAGTGTTTTTTTACTAATTCAGGATGTTCTCTTACTGCTTCTGAGAAGGAGCAAAAAACAATTCCTAATTTACCCAAAGTTTCTTTGAATGAAGTTGCAACAGAAACAGAGTCAACAACAAAGTCAACCGCAACACCACTTAAAGCTTTTTGTTCGTTGACAGAGATTCCTAACTTATCCATTGTTGCTTTCATCTCAGGATCTATATCGTCCCAAGATTTAACTTCTTTTTTAGGTTTAAATGCCGAATAATAAATGATATCTTGAAAATCAGGTTTTGGATAATGGAGATGCGCCCATTCAGGCTCTATCATGCTTTTCCAAATTTTGTATGATTCTAAACGATATTCAAGCATCCATTCAGGCTCATTTTTCTTGCTAGAAATGAGTCTGATTATATTTTCGCTAAGTCCTTTTTCAATTACATCAGAATCTATTTCTGAAATGAAACCATATTTGTATTCGCTTGTTTCTAGGTCTTTTGCTAAATCTTGTTCTGTATATTCTGCCATGTTTTTGTAAATTAATGTAGAATCAAATGGATGTCGTTAAATAGAAAAACTTTCACCACATCCACAGGTTCTATCTGCATTTGGATTTTTAAATACAAATCCTTTTCCGTTTAATCCGCCTTCATAATCAAGTGTTGTACCTACGAGATAGAGAAAACTTTTTTTATCAACTACAACTTTTACATCATTGTCTTCAAAAGCTTTATCATCTTCTTTAAACACATTGTCGAAAGTTAATTGGTACATTAAACCAGAACAACCTCCACCTTGAACGCCAACTCGTATGAAAGAATCAGTTTTCCCATCTTTCTCCATTAGTTTAATGGCTTCTTCTTTTGCTATGTTAGTTACTTTTATCATATTTTCAATTAGTTACAATGTTCTTTATTTAGATTAAATATAAATTAAGACTGAAACTTCTGCAAAAATACCTAAAATGTGGTATTGTACCAAATAAAATTAGAGTTATTATATTTGTTGCAACATAAAACTCATAAAATGAAAAAACTACTGTTTGGAATTGTTCTGATTTCTCTATATTCATGTGCAAATGACACAATCGAACAGGATGTTCAAAAGTACTGTGATTGTATTCAAAAAAATAGAGCTAATAATGATGGGCGTCAACAATGTATAGATGAAATGTCAGCTATTATTACTAAATATGAATACGACCCTGAAGCTTCGACTAAAATTAACAAATTAGTTAATGATTGTCATTAGAAGAAAATAATGTTAAATTTACATCAAACTTAACTATCTTAATTTGTGGATGAAATAATAGCTAATCGGGCATACAAGTACTTGTTTTACGCAAGTGTCGCTGCTATTCCACTTTGGCTAGCTTGGATATTATTTGATTATATTTTTGCTCCTAATCAATTTTTAATTTTTTTACCGCTTAGAATAGGAGGAAGTCTTTTATCTGCATTGACCCTAGTATCACTAAAAAATCAGTGGCTATCAGTAAGTAAAAATCAGATTTTAATGTTTTTATATTATAATATAGCTGTAGCTTACATGCTAACGGTTGTCGATATAAAAGTATTGGACGTTTATTTCAATGGCTATTCCATGATTATGATTATCATGTTCTTTATTCTTATACTTAATTGGAAAGATTTAATAGCTTTTATACTTATTGTCATTTTGTCATTTTTTGGAATATTAATTTGGAGTCCATTAAACTATCTTGAAATATTAGGTCATGGTGGTTTTTCATTTATTACGATATTTTTTATTATGATCATCTTTGGGACACTTAGATTTCAAGGAGTTTTACGAGATGTTAGTTTGGCTGTTGAGATAGAGAAAGCAAAAGAAACAAATGAACTCAATATTTTTTTAGAAAGTGCAAATAGAGATAAAGAAACGTTATTAAAAGAAGTTCATCATAGAGTAAAAAATAATTTACAAGTGATATCTAGTATTTTAAGCCTACAAAATAGTTATACAAAAGATACGGATACAAGAGAGGTTTTAACTGAGAGTATACAACGTATTAGAAGTATGTCTGTCATTCATGAAACATTATATAAATCGAAAAACTTTGCTTCAATAGATTTTTCGGATTATTTATATTCACTTACCAATGAGATTATTTTAGCATATAAAGATAGGTCTGATTTATCCTTGAAAATTATTGATCATTTAGAGCCATTGCAATTAGATATTGGCCAAGCTATTCCTTGTGGTTTGATTGTAAATGAGTTAATTACAAATTCAGTAAAGCACGCTTTTACTAATATTAATAATGGAGAAATTTATTTAAATATTAATAAAAATGAGGATACAGTTTTTTTAGAAATTGGAGATAATGGCAGTGGTTTACCAAATGACTTTGATTTTGCAGAATCTGAATCATTAGGACTTCAGCTTGTTCAAACTTTAGTTGAGCAACTCGATGGACAAATTAAAATTGAAAGGGAAAATGGAACTTTCTTTAAAATTCAATTTAAGATTAGTAAAAAAGTTGAATAACGAATTACCTTTTTCGTTCAAATGTTTTGATATACAAATCCTCTACTTTTTGTCTTGCCCAAGGTGTTTTGCGTAAAAAGGTTAAACTAGATTTGACACTTGGATTTTCATAAAAGCAATTGATACGAATTTTTGACGAAAGTTCTTCCCAACCGTATTTTTCATATAATTGCGTTACAATAAATTCCAATGTTTTTCCGTGTAATGGATTGTTAATTTGTTTTTCCATCTTCTTTTTTATTGATGGCTAAAAATGGTGTGTTTTCTGGATATTTCTTTAAAATCAAATGCTCACCATTAAACTCTGCATAGGTGAAGTATTGAATCCAATCGCCCAAATTCACGTATTTTGAGTTTTCATTTAATTGAATTTCTAATGGTAAATGTCTGTGTCCATATATAAAGTAATCAAAATGCTCTTTTACTAAGACTTCCTTTGAATAAATCGCTAGCCATTCATTTTCTTCTCCTAAATAGGTTTCATTTATAGAACCAGTAGACTTTCTACTTTTTCTAGACCAAAAATTAGCTATTCCAATACCTAAATTAGGGTGCATACGTGCAAACAGCCATTGACAAAGTCTGGAATCAAAAACTTTTTTGATGAATTTATAGCCGTAATCGCCTGGTCCAAGTCCATCGCCATGCGCTACATAAAACTTTTTTCCATTTTCGGTAAATGTGATAGCTTCCCTGTGAAGTTTAGCTCCTAATTCTTTCGGTAAATAATCGAAAATCCACATGTCGTGGTTGCCCGTAAATAGATGTATTTCTACACCGCTATCACTAAGTTCAGCCATTTTACCTAAAATCCGAACAAATCCTCTTGGAACAGCATTTTTATATTCAAACCAAAAGTCAAATAAATCGCCCACAAAGTAAATTGCTTTTGCGGTTTTTGCTTTTTCGTCTAAAAAACGAACGAGTAATTTCTCACGTTCAAGGCTTGAAGCGTTAGTTGGAACGCCAAGATGAACATCAGAGACAAAATAAATATGCGTTCGTTCTTGAGTGGACATTTAGAATTTAAAAATGCTTTGTAACGCTTGCTCTAAACCTGGTCCTCTAAGATTTGTTTGAATGATATTTCCGTCTTTGTCAATTAAAACACTGAAAGGAATACTTCTAACATTGTATAACTGACTTGCAGCATTAGACCAACCTTTTAGATCAGAAACATGCGAAGGCCAAGAAAGGTTATCTGCTTTAATCGCTTGTTCCCATTTAGCCTTGTCTTTATCCAGTGATACACTAAAAACAGTAAATCCAGCATCTTTATATTTTTCATATAATTTTACGACATTTGGATTCTCCATTCTACAAGGTCCACACCATGAAGCCCAAAAATCAATCAGAACATATTTTCCTTTTAAATCAGATAGTTTAATAGTCTCACCATTTAATCCTGCCATTGCAATTTCTGGAGCAGGTTTTCCTGGAGCTAAAAACATAGAAGCTTCATGTTTTTGACTTTGTTGTTGTAAGGCAGCTTTTAATGCTTCAGCAGTATTACTCCCTTCCATAGAAGTGATGGTTTGTTGCATTACAGAATTATACATGTCAAATTCTTTCTCAGGATCTATGGTTTGTATAACTGCAATAAGCGCTGGAGAATTATTATGTGTTGCTACAAAACGAGTGCGTTGTGCATCGAAAGTCAAATATACATTTTTGAAATTAGCTTCTATTTCTGCTTGTTTAGAAGGATCTTTTTGAATAATTCGTTGAGATGAATCTCGTACTTTTGAAAATTTATCATAAATTCTTATGAACTCTAACATATCTTTACTTGCATCAGAACCCACAATATTTGTGAAGTTGATGAGGTCAGTTCCATCTGCATAGATAGTAATACTGTCGCTTTGTTGAAAAACGAGATTAATCATTTGTTCACCAACACGTAATGCATAATAATCACGTTTTGGAAGATCGTAATCTATTGTGAAATTTCCTTTTTTATCCAAAGGAACTGTAATAAAGTCTTTCACACCTTGTCCACCAAGAAATTGAGAAAGTTTAACTTCTGTTGCAGTTGTGTTGAAAATGTTTCCATTTATATGCGCATGTACAGTTTGCGCAAAAGAACCACTAAACAACGATAAACAAATTGTTAGTGTAAATATTTTTGATTTTAGCATTTGATAAAGATATTAAAATTTTATTGAATTTAATTTCCAAGAAGACTTATCAATTTTTGTTCCAATTGTTGTCCACGTAAGTTCATTGCAATAATTTCCCCTTTTTTATCCAATAAAAGTGTAAAAGGAATAGAGGTAACATTATATAATACTGCTGCAAACGAATTCCACCCGTCAAAATCACACACGTGATTTTCCCAAACTAAATGATCTTGTGCAATTGCTTTTTTCCAATCTTCTGGTTTTTTGTCAAGAGAAACGCTAAATACAGTAAATCCTTTGTTTTTATATTTCTCATAAAGTTTTACCACATTCGGATTTTCTCTTCTGCAAGGTCCACACCACGAAGCCCAAAAATCTAAAAGAACATATTTGCCTTTTAAACTAGATAGTTTAATGGTTTTCCCTGTTGGATTTTCTAGTGCAATTTCTGGAGCCATTTCTCCAACAGCAATTTTGTATGATTTCCCTCCGTATAGTTCGTTTTTTTCTTTATATTCTTTGTATTGTAATAGAGAACCTTCCCAAGAAACTAATTGTTGAGCAAGACTCAGCGTGTATTTGTTATTTGGAAATTTACGTTGATAAGCTTCATTCATTTTCTTCAAAGTAGTGATGAAACTTGTATCCCAAAATTCGATTCCACTTACCGGATATAATTCTTGCGCAAGTAAAACGTTTGCAGGAGAAGCAGGATTCTTTTCAATGTAATTTTTTACAAGTTGTTCTATCGGATTTTTCTCTTTGAACAAAGTTCTTCGAATAGAATTTATTTTTGCTGTATCTTCTTTATCTACATTTCCAGCTTGATTAATAATGCTATCTTGCAAGATTAGAAAACGATCCATTTGTTGGATGTATTCGTTTAAAATTTCTGAATAATCGCTATTTAAAATTTCTAGATGTTGCGTTAAATCTGGATAAGTTGTTTTGATATAAACAGAATCATTTCCTGTTAATACAATTGGGAAAACGCGGTAGTTATTGACAATTATCTGGCAGACAAATAAAGTACTGTCGTTAACAGTTAGTTTGAAATTTCCATTTTCATCTGTTTTAGCTGTCATTAAAGAGCTCATTGATTGCCCATCAAATGATTTTAACTCGATAGACATATTCGCTGCATTTTCAATATGCCCAGCTATGATTTGAGTCTTCAATACAGATGTAGTTGCTTTATTTTCTTTTGATGAACAAGCTACTAATAAACCAATTAACAAACTTAAAATACCGATTTTCTTCATGATTGTTCTAATATATTTCGCATTAATTGATTAGATGCTTTTGGGTCAGCTTTTCCTTGTGAAATTTTCATTAATTGTCCCATGAAAAATCCAATCAGTTGTTTTTCTCCATTTTTATAACGCTCTGCTTCAGTTGGATTTAGACGAATTACTTCTTCAATAAATCTTTTGATATTAGCTTCATTACTATCTTGAAGTAAATTTTCTTCTTCCGCAATTTGGAGTGGAGTTTTAGTCGGATTTTCAATCAATAATGGAAAAATACGTTGTGAAGCAATTGAATGCGATACTTTCCCTTGCTCTATTAACTGAATGAGCTCAGCAATACGAACTGTAGAAACAGGAAATTGACCAATTTCAATTCCCATTTGGTTCAGGTAAGATTTAACTTCTCCCATTACCCAATTGGCTGCTGCTTTATAATTTGTTGTGTTCTCTAATAAATGCTCAAAATACAAGGCAATTTCTTTTGTATCAGTTAGAATATGTGCATCATATTCAGATAATTGGAATTCTTCTGTGTATTTTTTGACTAATGCCCTTGGTAAAGGAGGTAATTTCGATTTAATAGTATTGATATATTCTTGCTCAATGCGAATTGGTTGTAAATCTGGTTCTGGAAAAAAGCGATAATCATTACTTGCTTCTTTAGAACGCATAGAAATTGTAGTGTTTTTTAGTGCATCGTAAGAACGTGTTTCAGCTTTAATATCTTCTCCTTTTTCAACGGCAATAATTTGTCTTTCGATTTCAAATTCTATTGCTCGCTGTACATTTCGCATGGAGTTCATGTTTTTTACTTCCACTTTTGTTCCAAATTCAGGAGCATTTTTTAGGCGTACAGAAACATTTGCATCGCATCGCAAAGAACCTTCTTCCATGTTTCCGTCACAAATATCAAGGTAACGAACTAGTTTTCGAACTTCTGTGATGTAATCATACGCTTCTTTTGAACTTCTTAAATCTGGTTCAGTTACAATTTCCAATAAAGGAACTCCAGCTCGGTTTAAATCTACTAAAGTGTCAAAAGGATCAACGTCATGGATACTTTTTCCAGCGTCTTCTTCCATGTGAATACGTGTAAGATTGATCTCTTTTTCACCATTTTCTGTTGGTATAAAAATGCGTCCACCTGTACAAATTGGAGTAGTATCTTGTGTAATTTGATATCCTTTTGGTAAATCAGGATAAAAATAATTTTTACGAGCGAAATGTTGGTTTTCAGTAATGTTACATTCGCAAGCAACACCTAAACGAACAGCAAACTCAATTGTTTTCTTGTTCATTTTTGGCAAAGTACCTGGATGTCCCAATGAAATAACACTGACGTGTGTATTAGGTGTTCCACCATATTCATTTACATCATCAGAATATGCCTTTGTTTTGGTCAACATTTGAGCGTGGATCTCTAATCCGATTACCACTTCGTATTTATCGCGAATATTTTGTTCTATCATGATATATTAAAGTTGTGCGATCAATTCTTTCATTATTAAACTCATTTTTGGTTCTTTTTCTGAAGCGACAGCAATAACATCTTCTAAGCTAACTTCTTTAATTTTCCCAGGAACTCCCAAATCGGTGATAATTGAGATAGCAAATACAGGAATATTCATGTGACGAGCTACAATAACTTCAGGAACTGTAGACATTCCAACTGCATCGGCACCAATTACGCGTACGTATTTATATTCTGCTGGAGTTTCTAATGTTGGTCCAGTAAGTGCCAAATAAACACCTACAGAAACTTTAATTTTATGAAATTTCGCAATTTCTTGTGCTTTTTCAATCATTTCAGGGTCATAAGCGCAGCTCATATCAGGAAATCTCGGTCCCAACTCTGGATAATTTTTCCCAATTAAAGGATGGTCTGGAAGTAAATTGATGTGATCATTTATAATCATGATTTCTCCCACTTCAAAATATGGATTAACACCACCAGAAGCATTAGAAACAAAAAGTCGTTTTATACCAAGCATTTTCATTACGCGAACAGGGAAAGTAACTTCCTCCATAGAATAACCTTCGTAATAGTGAAAACGTCCTTGCATAGCAACAACATTTTTTCCTTCAATCATTCCGAAAATTAATTTTCCACTATGGCTTTCTACAGTAGAAACTGGGAAATTAGGAATGTCTTCATAGGAAATTTCTAGAGCAATGTCTATTTCTTTCACTAAACCGCCCAAGCCAGTTCCGAGTATAATTCCATATTCGGGAATAAATTTTGTTCTACTATGAATGTAATCTACTGTTTCTGCTAGCTTCTTCAACATAATTGAAAATTTCTTGTTTAAATTGTTCTTCTTTATTTATATCTATTTGAATAGGAATATAATACCATGGATATTTAGCCATTATTTCGGTAAAATCCTTTCCTTGCAAACGAATCATATCTTTTTCTGTTGTCAAAATTATTTTTGATTCTCGTGCAAAATTATCAAATATTTTATGGATTTCCTCCATTTCCTCTAGATTAAACGAGTGATGATCTGAAAAATGAATACTTTCCACGTTATATGTTTGATTCAAATAATCTTCTAATGGAGTTGGATTAGCAATTCCGGTAATTAAAAGAATATCTTTTATCGACTCTTCTTTCGTTTTTGTCATGGATACTATTCTCCCATAATGAATAGAAGAAAAATAAGTATTTTTGGCTTGAGATTTACTGAATTTTCTACTGTAAAGTGCTTCGTCATTAGCCGAAAAATCACTTGGACACTTCGTGTAAACACAGATGTCAGCACGTTTTTTACCCATTCTAAATTCCCGTAAATTTCCTCCAGGTAAAACTAAATCTCTAAAAAAAGGTTTATTGAATTCACTTAAAAGTATAGTAAATCCACCTTTGACTCTTCTGTGTTGAAGTGCATCATCTAAAAGTAAAACTTCAATTTCAGGATGATTTTTCAAAAGCTGCTCAACACCGATTTTTCGATTTTCGCAAACAACCACTTTTACGGTAGATTCAAATTTCTGGAAATATTGCAAAGGTTCATCACCAACATCTAAATAACTGTGTTTTTCATTTAATTCGATATATCCTTTTGTTTTTCGTCCGTATCCTCGACTTAAAATAGCGATTTTATATTTTTCAGATAATAATTTCACTAAAAGCTCTACGTGCGGTGTTTTTCCAGTTCCGCCAGTAGAAAGATTTCCAACAACGATGGATGGAATGGGGATTTTAAAGGATTTTAAAATGTTGTTGGAGTATAAAATATTGCGAACATGCATAACCGTTCCGTATATAATACCGAAAGGCAATAGCAAAAATCTTAATTTCCGAACCATATTCCAAAGATAATAGATAAGGTGAATTTATAGATGAATTCAACTGAAATTAACTTATTCTATCTATTTTAACAAGAATAATCGCTTTTGTTGAAGGATTAAATCAAAACATCCACGAAATGATTATTTTTACCCAACTATAAAAACTAATTGAGATGAATTTCCGCATTGGAGTTGATATTGGTGGCACAAATACAGTAATCGGTTTGGTGGATGAAAATGGACAAATTGTTCGAAAAGAATCTATTCCAACTAGAAATAAAGCTGTTTTTAATGACTACATAAACGATATTGTTAATTCTATTCACAGTATTTGTTCCAACAACGAAAAATTACTTGGAATTGGAGTTGGTGCTCCCAACGGAAATATTTACAAAGGAACGATAGAATTTGCACCCAATTTACCCTGGAAAGGCGTTCTACCTATAAAAGAGTTACTTTCAAAAGCATTTGATTTACCTGTTTTTATTACGAATGATGCGAATGCTGCTGCCATGGGTGAGAAGTTATTTGGCGGAGCAAAAAACATGAATGATTTTATCGTAATTACTTTGGGAACAGGTGTTGGAAGTGGAATTTACGTGAATGGAAACATCGTTTACGGTCATGATGGTTTTGCAGGAGAAATAGGTCACGTTATTACAATTCCAAATGGAAGAAAATGTGCTTGCGGACGATTAGGTTGTATTGAAGCGTATGCTTCAGCACAAGGAATTGTAACCACTTTTAGAGAATTAAAAAAACAGTATCCAAATGCTGCTTATCAAGGTGTAAAAGAAGAATTAGACACAAAAATTATTTATGATTTGGCGTGTAAAGGAAATGAATGTGCTATTAAAGCATTTGATGAAACTGCTCGATTATTAGGACTTACAATCGCCAATTCTATCGCTTATACAAGTCCAGAAGCTGTCTTTATTTTCGGAGGAATATCCAATGCAGCTGATTTTTTGCTTCAACCCTTGCGTAATTATTTAGATGAATTTATTTTACCTATTTACAAAGGAAATGTGCGCATACTTCGTTCTGAACTAAAAGAATCAGACGTTGCTATTTTAGGGGCTTCAGCATTGGTAAACTAATTTTGGTATAGATTTCGTAACTTTGAATCATTATAAAATCATTATTTCATAAATTAGATGAATAAAACAATCTTCATAATTCTATTTTTATTTTTTGCATCTCATTCTTGGACTCAATCTGATTTAACTCAATTTGTAAATACATTTATTGGAACAGGTGGTCATGGACATACATATCCGGGAGCTTCTATGCCTTTTGGTATGATACAATTGAGTCCAGATACGCGATTAACTGGTTGGGATGGTTGTTCAGGTTATCATTATTCAGATTCTATTCTTTATGGATTTAGTCACACACATTTGAGCGGAACAGGAGTTTCTGATTATGGAGATTTGCTCATTATGCCTTTTGATCCAAATACAGTTAGAAAAGATGCTGAAGGTCAAATTATTTCTTCTTTCTCTCACCAAAAAGAAAAAGCTTTGCCAGGTTATTATGCTGTACATCTAAATGATGGAGATATAGATGCAGAATTTACTGTTTCAGAAAGAGCTGGAATGCATCATTATACATTTAACGAAAACCAACCTACGGTAGTTATTGATTTGAATCATAGAGATGAATTGTTGAATTATGAAATTGCTGCAGTTTCTTCAACGCAATTAGTCGGAAAACGAATTTCTAAAGCTTGGGCTAAAGAGCAACATTTTTATTTCACGATAGAGTTTTCTCAACCTTTCAAAATTACTTCCACAGAATTAGATGGAAAACGATTGTTTTTGTCTTTTAGTGAATCAAAAGATTTGTATGTTAAAGTTGGTATGTCGGCTGTTGACGTTGGTGGAGCGAAACAAAACTTGATAAAAGAAATGCCGACATGGAATTTTAATTCTATTCGTCAAAATGCAACATCAGCTTGGAATAATGAATTGCATAAGATTGAAGTATTTACGACTGATACTAACTTCTTAACGACTTATTATACAGCATTGTATCATAGTTTTCTAAACCCCAACTTATTTACGGATGTAGATGGTCGTTATCGTGGAATGGATTTGAAAATTCACCAAACTACAGATGATCAATATACTGTTTTTTCATTGTGGGATACTTTTAGAGCTTTGCATCCGCTATTTACGCTAATACAACAAAAAAGAACAGCTGCTTTTGTTCGCACATTCCTAAGACAATACCAAGATGGAGGAAGATTACCTGTTTGGGAATTATCTGCGAATGAAACGGATTGTATGATTGGTTATCATGCAGCTTCTGTTATTGCAGATGCTTATGCAAAAGGAATTAAAGATTTTGATACAGAACTCGCCATCGAAGCTATGCTTTCTATTTCTAAACAAGATGAATTGGGTAAAAAAGCATTTCATACACTTGGTTTTATTCCAGTAGAAGAAGAGCATGAGTCTGTTAGTAAATCCTTAGAATATGCGTATGATGATTGGTGTATTGCTTCTATGGCGAAGTCTCTAGGAAAAGATTCCATAGCAAATGAATATTTTCAGTATGCTCAATTTTATAAAAATTGTTTTAATCCCAACAATGGGTTTATGCAAGCGAAGATATATGCAAGTTTCCAAGAACCGTTTAATCCTAGAGAAGTTAATTTTAATTACACAGAAGCAAATGCTTGGCAGTATAGTTTCTTTGTTCCACAAGATATTTTTCATTGGATTGATTTAATGGGAGGAGATGAAAAAGTGGAAGATAAATTAGATGAATTATTTTCTACAACAAGTCAAACCACAGGTCGAGATCAAGTAGACATTTCTGGATTGATTGGTCAATATGCACATGGAAATGAACCGAGCCACCACATAGCTTATTTGTATAATTACGTTGGTAAACCATCAAAAACGCAAGAGAAAACAGAAGAAATCATTCGGACAATGTACGCAAATGCACCAGATGGATTATCAGGCAATGAAGATTGTGGACAAATGTCGGCTTGGCTGAATCTTTCTGCGATTGGTTTGTATCAAGTTACTCCGGGTTTGTCGATTTATAATTTAACAGTTCCTCATGTAGATTCGGCAACTATACATCTTGAAAATGGCAAGAAATTTCAAATTGTTTGTCAAGGAAGAACAAGCAGTCAAAATTATATTCAAAAAGTAATTTTAAATGGAGTAGAGTGGGGTAATAGCTATATTAATCACGAAGCAATAAATAGTGGAGGAAAATTAGTTTTTATTTTGGGAAATACGCCAAGTAATTGGGCGACAGGTAAAAATAGCCGACCACATTCGTCTATTGATGCTTCCGAAATTTCTATTGTTCCCTATTTCAAAACACAAAAACATACGTTTGAAAATTCAATGGCAATTGAAATAGGCAAAGTTTCTTCTAATCAACAGATACATTACACAACAGATGGAAGTGAACCAACAGAACAAAGTAAAACGTATGAAAACCCAATTTTAATCAATAAAACCGCTACTATAAAAGCGTTGACCGTAGAAAATGGAATAAAAAGTCCAGTTATATCTCAAACCTATTTTTATGTTCCTCAAAAATGGGATATCTCTATTCAGAGTCATTGTTCAGAGCAATATTCTGCTGGAGGAAGTAGTGCATTGATAGATCATCAAAAAGGTGGAAATGATTTTAGAACAGGTGCTTGGCAAGGATATCAAGGAGAGAACTTTAAAGCAGTTGTCGATTTGAAAAAAGTAAAGAAAATTTGTAAAGTAGGTGCTAATTTTATTCAAGATATTAATTCATGGATTTGGATGCCGAAACGATTACTGGTGTGGTCATCAAAGGATAGTATTCATTGGAAATCTATTGCAGTTATTTCAACAACTATTCCAAGTGATAGATATGGGAATGAGGTGGAAGAATTGTCCTATAAATTAAGCAAACCTGTAAAAGCAAGATATATTAAGTTTGAAGCAGAGCAGTTTGGAGAAATTCCTAGTTGGCATTTGGGCGCTGGTGGAGAAAGTTTCATATTTATTGATGAATTATTGATTTCTGATACAAAAGATTGTTTGAAATAAAGTTGCTAAAAAACCGTTTAATTACTTTTTTCGTATTACATTTAGGTTATAATCAAAAAAGCAAACTCCATGAGAATTGAGACAGCTACAACAGAAGGAGTAAAAATATCAGTAATAACGCGATATAGATCGAACACTACAAACAGTGTGAATGCTATCTATTATTTTTATTATCAGATAGAAATAGAAAATAAAAATAATTTTGCTGTTCAACTTTTGAGTAGATATTGGCGTGTTTTTGATATGCTTAAACCAGTTCGTATTGTTGAGGGAGAAGGTGTTATTGGAGAACAACCAAAACTTGAACCAGGAGAACAATATCAATATACTTCTGGATGTGATTTAACTTCTGAGATTGGTTGTATGGACGGACATTATAATTTCTTGAACTTGGAAACGGGAGTTGTCTTTAAAGTTAAGATTCCAAAATTTCAATTTTTCTTTCCAGGAAGATTAAATTAACCGTAATAGAAAATACAATAATTACTTTCGCTATCTTTTCCTTCGCTAAGTTGTTCTAGTATAGAACTTGTCAATTCTTCTGAAAAATCATCTAATTCTGTAATTGACTTCTGCATTAAACTTAATTTTTTCACAGAAGATTCTGGGAAGCTAGAATGAACAAACAAAGTTTTCTTTTTGAGATCTTCTGCAGCGAAAGAAAGAAGTCTATCTGATTGTAATTGAAGAAAACCTGATTTTCGAATTATTTTATCTGTTGTATTATCAATAATCATCCATTCAATTTTAAAATCATCAATAATAGTTTGCTGAGAAAGTACTTCATCGATAAGTAACTCGTCTTTAAGCTTTTCTTTGTGTTGATTTAAATAGATGTTCATTAAAATGGAAGAAGTGAAATCTAAAGGTGCATCCCAAAAAAAAGTAAGATCCATACTGATTTTAATGAACTTTGTATCTTTAATTCTCGAACTACAAAAAAGTTGAATCGGTGTTTTTAATACAGGGATACCCTTTAATAATTCTTGATGAATAGTTTCCACTTTTTGAGTTAAAACTTGGTTAGAAACCTCTAGTTTATTTATTTTGTCTAAATATTCATCTTTAACTAAATCTATACGTTTATCATTCTCGCTTTTCGCTTTTTTGAAAAGGTAAACGGCAGTTGATGTGGCAATAATAAGTATCACAATCACGAATAAAAAAGTCCATTTTTCCAGTTTGAATTTTTGTTTTAAGGTTTCAGCTACCTTTTTCTCTGTGTGGGCTATAATATTGTTTTTCTTTTTGGCTAAAATCATTTCATTAAATTCAGCATTGGCAATTTCATCTCCTAAATTTTGGTTGTATTGTTCTCTAAGGAGTTCAGTATAACCTACATAATATGAAAGTGCTTCTTCAAATTTATTTTGAGATTTTGCTACTTCAGATAAGGCAAGCATGGCGTCACCCATATCTTTAAAAGAGTTGCCTAGTTTTCCTACTTCATAAGAAGCATTATAGTAATATCGAGCGCTGTCGTACTTATCGCTGTAGTAAAACCAATCTCCAATGTTGTAGTAACTCTCAGCAATTTGCATTTTTATCCCCAACTGTTTTCGTATGCTAAGTGCTTTTAAGAAATATTCTTTTGCAAGATTTGCTTTGTCTTGATAAAAATAGCTGATAGCAAGATTGTTGTACGAGTGAGCAATGTTTCTAAGATCACCTTCATCCAGATTTATTTTTAGCGCTTCTTGAAAATAACTACTAGATAAATTATAGTCTTCTATATCTTGATAATATCCCCCTAAGACATTATATGCATCTGCTAATTCAATATTTCTATTTTCTTTTCGTGCATCTTCAGCATATTCTAAAATTATTTTTTCACCTAAAGTGGTTTTTCCAAGTTGAATATAAGTTCTTCCTAAGTTTAATTTGGATAAATTTTCAATCCAAGGATCTTCAGATTTCTCAGAAAGTTGCATTTGTCTTTTATACCAATTTATAGCATTAACAAATTCGCCTTTTCGAAAATAGACATTCCCTATGAAATTATAGACTTCGGCTAATTCATAGAAAACATTCTTTTTACGGTAGTAATTTTTGGCTCGATTTAAATAATTCAAGGCAAGTTCATGATTTCCTGATTCGCTATAAAAATCTCCTAAAAACGTATAGGCTACATTTTCACCTAAATAATTCTTTTGTTCGATAGAAAATTTTAAAAGACGTTTGGCTAAAGCTTCGAGACTATCGGGCTCAGATTTTGAATATATTACAAGTAATTTCTTGTATGCCTGTACGTTAATGTTAGAAGAGTGATAAACTATTTTTGACAAGCTATCTATGTTCGCACTAAAAAGCGAAGAAGAAATTAAGAATGATAAAATTAAAAATATAGTTCTTGTTATTTTCATGGAATGTATAGTCGTTTCCAAATATAACATCTTTGTTTAAATATCAGTAAATTGTCCAACAATTAAAATTATAAGAATAGTAAAGTATACACTTTTAATCTTGTTTGAAACAATTAAGATAGTTACTTTTGTACAAAAATTAAGATTATGTCCAACGGAATATTTAATGTGCCGATAGCTAAGAATGAGCCGGTTAAAAATTATGCTCCAGGGAGCGAAGAAAGAAAAGAATTGATGGCGATGTACACAAAAATGTATAATCAAGATCCAATAGAAGTTCCTATTTATATTGGTGGAGAAGCAATTAAAACCAATAATAAAAAACCATTAAATCCTCCTCACGAACATAAAAAGGTTCTTGGACATTATAACGTTGCGGATGCTTCGCATGTTAGTTCTGCTATTGATGCGGCAATGAAAGCACGTGAAAAATGGGCGAATTTTGCTTGGGAAGAAAGAGCAGCTATATTTTTAAAAGCAGCTGATTTATTAGCTGGTCCTTTCCGTGCGAAAATGAATGCAGCAACTATGCTTGCTCAATCTAAAAATGTTTTTCAAGCAGAAATAGACTCAGTTTGTGAATTGGTAGATTTTTTCCGATTCAATGTACAGTTTATGACGGAAATATACCGTCAACAACCAGAATCTTTACCTGGAGTTTGGAATCGTTTGCAATATCGTCCTTTAGAAGGTTTTGTATTCGCACTAACACCATTTAATTTTACTTCAATTGCAGCAAATTTAAGTGCCGCTCCAGCAATGATGGGAAATGTGGTTGTATGGAAACCTGCAGAAACTCAAATCTATTCTGCTCAAGTAATCATGGAAGTATTTAAAGCAGCTGGTTTACCTGATGGCGTAATTAATATGGTTACTGTTAGTGGAAGTGTTGCTGGAGAAGTAATTTTTAAACACAAAGATTTTGGTGGATTACATTTCACAGGTTCGACAGAAATATTCCAAAGTCTATGGAAACAAATTGGTGAAAATATTCAAGAATATAAAAGTTACCCTCGTATTGTAGGTGAAACAGGTGGAAAAGATTTTATTGTTGCGCATCCTTCAGCAAATGCTAAAGAAGTAGCAACTGCTATTTCTCGTGGTGCTTTTGAATTTCAAGGACAAAAATGTTCAGCTGCTTCAAGAGCTTACATTCCTTCTAATATTTGGGATGAGGTTAAAAAACAAGTGATAGAAGATGTAAAATCCTTTAAAATGGGAAGTCCAGAAGATCCTTCTAACTTTATTAATGCTGTAATCAGTGAGCGCGCTTTTGATAGAATCGCTGGATATATTGATTTTATTAAACAACAGAAAGACGCAGAAATTATCGTTGGAGGTAATTACGATAAATCAGTTGGTTATTTTATTGAACCAACGATTGTTGTAACGACTAATGCTAAATTCAGAACGATGTGCGAAGAGATTTTTGGTCCAGTAATTACTTTGTATGTTTACGATCCAAAAGAGTACGAAGCTACTTTGAAAATGGTCGATGCTACATCAGAATATGCCTTAACTGGTTCTATTTTCTCAAATGATCGTTATGCTACAGAATTAGCTGTAAGATTATTAGAAAATGCAGCAGGTAATTTCTACATCAATGACAAACCAACAGGAGCAGTTGTTGGTCAACAACCTTTTGGTGGAGCTAGAGGTTCAGGTACAAATGACAAAGCAGGTTCATCTATGAATTTGTTGCGTTGGGTTTCTGCTAGAACGATTAAGGAAACTTTTGTTCCAGCAACAGATTATCGCTATCCTTTCTTAGGTTAAGATAAAGTTAAAATAATTGAATATAAAATAGAAAGAGGACTGAAAAGTCCTCTTTTTTTATGTCAAATACTCATTAACTCTTTAAATCGAATGGTTTGTCTACGAGATATTTCGAGTGATTCACCTTCTCCAAGTTCTATTTTTAGTCCGCCATTAAACCAATTTTCGATAGAACTGATCCATTTCAGATTTACAATAAATTTTCGATTTGCTCTAAAAAATGTGAGTTCGTCTAAACGTTCCTCCAAACTATTTAATGAACGGAGAATAAGCGGTCTATTATGCTCAAAATGAACTTTTACGTAATTTCCTTCAGATTCAAACATACGGACTTTGCTGAGTTCTACAAACCAACATTTCTCGCCATCTTTTATGAAAATACGGTCGTTTGAACCTAATTTATTTTTGGATTTATCAATATTATCTGTTTCTATTTTATGAGAATTAGATTCTGTTAAAACGATTTTTTTTATGGTTTCTTCCAGTCGATTTGGATCAACAGGTTTTAATAAATAATCCAATGCACTTACTTCAAATGCTTTGATGGCATAATCGTCGTATGCAGTAACAAAGACAACTTTAGGACAATTATTCAACTCTTGAAGTAATTCAAATCCATTTTTTTCCGGCATTTGAATATCTAAAAATAAGATATCGGGATCGTATTGGTCAATCATTTTTAATGCTTCTTCAGCATTTTTTGCTTCACCTATTATTTCAATTTCAGGATGTTTTCCAAGTAAATCAATTAACTCTTTTCTAGCCAATCGTTCATCATCAATAATCAATGCTTTCATGTTAATTCAATTTTAATTTGTGAAATAACCTCTCCATTTTCCTCAAAAAGTGAGTGTTTCGCTTTGTCCCCGTATGTTAATTCTAAACGTCTTTGCGTATTTGTTAAACCAACTCCTACGTTTTTTTTAGTTTCTTTTTTTTGAATTTTACCAGAGTTTTTAATTTCAATCGTAAGAATAGTTTCTGATAGTGTTACTTTAATTGTTATCTCTCCTCCTTTTATTCGGGTAGAGATTCCATGTTTTATGGCGTTTTCTACTTGAGTTTGAATAATGAGCGGAGGGATAAGTATCGTTTTTGCGGCAGCATCAATATCCCAGTTTACAGCAATTCGTTCTTCAAATCTTATTTTTTCGAGTGAAAGATAATCATTTACAAATTGACATTCATCTTCAATACTCACTTGTTCTTTGCGTCCAAATAAAAGTGAATTTCTAAGAATACTAGAAAGTTTTGTGATAGATTCTTTTGCTAAAACAGGATCTATATTTATGAGTGCTCGTATGCTATTCAATGCATTAAATAGAAAGTGAGGATTCAGTTGCGTTCTTAAATGTTGTAATTCAATCTCCGTATTTGTAGAAACTAATTGTAAGTTTTTAATCTCTTCCAAACGCGATTTTCGTATAAAATGATTGGTGAAATAAATGATTGACCAAATAAGTAATACGGAAAATATAGAAATGGTATCTGATAAAAAATCGGCAATAGATCTTGGAAAAACCGTATTGTCTATCAAAGTACTTAAAAATGAATAAATCCCTTCAAAAATTATAGCACCAATAAAAGATAGAAGAATTACTCTAGGGATTAAAGAGATAATTGTATAATTAAAAAAATGAAAACGTAGAAAGAATATGCGAATAAGATGAGATATGAGTAGACCGATTAAAGCAGAAATTATTACAAAAACAATACGTTTGTCTGTCAATTCATCCTTCAAATATAAAGCGATCAGTAGTAAGACAGCATATCCTAGCCATCCAACAAGTTGAAAAATCAAATATTGACGATTATTTTTTATCATTAAAAGTTACTACAAAGTTTAGTTAGGTAAAGATATATTAATCGTTGAATTAAAATTAAGCAAATTATATTAATGGCTATTTTTATTTGTTTGACGGTGATATCCTCTATGTTATATTTGTTAGCCAGGAACTTATATGTTTTTTTTAAAAAATTGAAACAATATATTGTTAAATAAGTATAATAACGCTGTAACTTATTAAAAAAATAGGTGTGATTAATTATAGTTAGACAACTTTGTAGTGTAAAAAGTTACAGTTTGATTGTTAAAAATCCGAAATAATGTTGTAATGTTACAAACTTTTTGAAATAATTTAAGATGAATAAATTTACTCTCTCAACCCTAATCTGTTTAATTACATTTTTTACAGGAGTTTTTAACGCAAATTCCCAATCTACTGTATTTGAATGGGCTAAGAACATGGGTGGAACAACTGAAGATTATGGCTATGCCGTAACAGCAGATGCAGCAGGAAATGTTTATACTGTTGGAAGTTTTAAAGGAACTGCTGATTTTGATCCAGGAGCAGGTGTTTCCAATTTAACAGCAAATGGACCAAGTCCTGATATTTTCATTAGCAAATTAGATGCTGCTGGAAATTTTGTTTGGGTAAAGCAAATTTCAGGTGATAATTTTGAAGAGTGTAATGCTATTAAATTAGATGCTACAGGAAATATTTATGTTTCAGGTTATTTTCGTGGTACAGTAGATTTTGATCCAGGAGTAGGAGTAACATCTATTTATAATTTAGGACAATACGATATTTTTGTAGCAAAACTTTCTACTACAGGAGATTTAATTTGGGTAAAAACAATGGTTGATATTAATGGTGCTGCTAGAGGAGAGTCTCATGGACTAGAGTTAGATGCATCTGGTAATATTTATTTAACAGGAACTTATAATTATACAATAGATTTTGATCCAGGAGCTGCTACTGCTTATTTAACTTCAAATGGAGATTACGATCTTTTCGTTTTAAAGTTAGATGTATCTGGAAATTATGTTTGGGCAAAAAATATTGGTGGAACTGGAGCTGATTATGGAAGTTCTATAAAGGTAGACCCTTCTGGAAATGTATATACTACAGGTTATTTCAATGGTACAGTAGATTTTGATCCAGGTGTTGGAACTTCAAATCATACTTCTTCAGGGACCGCAGATATTTTCGTTATGAAGATGGATCCTTCAGGAAATTATGTTTGGGCTAAATCTATGGGAGGTACAGGAGATGATAGAGGTATGTCTTTAGCTCTTGACGTAGCAAATAATGTTTATACAACAGGTTATTTTAATAGTACAGTAGATTTTGATCCAGGAGTTGGTACAAATAGTATGACTTCTGCAGGAAGTGCTGATATATTTATTCAAAAACTGGATAATTCAGGTAATTTCATTTGGGCAAATAAATTTGGCGCAATAGGAGATGATAGAGGTTTATCTTTAGTACTTGATACAGCTAAAAACGTTTATACAACAGGTTATTTTAATAAGACAGTAGATTTCGATCCAAGTGTTGTTGGTGTTACAAATCATACAGCTTCTAGTTTTGGCTCTTTATTTATTAGTAAGCTAGATGCTGCAGGAAATTATATTTGGTCAAAAAGTACAATTGGAACTAGTAGTATCGAACGCGGAAATGGTATGTTTTTAGATCCGGCGAATAGTATTTATGTTGCTGGTTATGTTTACGGTACAGCAGATTTTAATCCAGATGCGGGTGTCTTAAACTTAACTTCGGCAGGTCTTTATGACGCAACAGTGATGAAACTCTCGCAATGTACTGATATGTCAATTACGGACACTAGAGTAGCTTGTGATACATATACGTGGACAAATGGACTTACATATACTTCTAATAATAATACAGCAGTTCAAAACTTAGTAAGTGTTGGAGGTTGCGACTCAACGGTAACATTAAATCTTACTATAAATCATTCTTCAACTGGAATTGATACAAAAGTTGCTTGTGATTCTTACACATGGATTGATGGACTTACGTATACATCATCTAATAGTACTGCAACACATATTTTAACAAATGCAGCAGGTTGTGATTCTACAGTTACCTTACATTTAACAATTAAACATTCTTCAACTGGAATTGATACACAAGTTGCTTGTGATACATATACTTGGATTGATGGAATTACATACACTTCATCCAATAGTACTGCAACGAAAATTTTAACGAACGCAGCTGGTTGTGATTCTACCGTCACACTTCATTTGACAATTAATCACTCTTCAACAGGAACAGATACACAAGTTGCATGTGATACGTATACATGGATAGATGGACTTACTTACACTTCATCCAATAATACGGCAACACATCACTTAACAAATGCACATGGTTGTGATTCATTGGTAACACTTAATTTAACAATTAAGCATTCAACAACAGGAACAGATACACAAGTTGCTTGTGACACATACACATGGATTGATGGACTTACTTATACATCTTCTAATAACTCTGCAACAAAAATCTTAACAAATGCTGCAGGTTGTGATTCAACTGTAACATTAAATCTTACCATTAATCATTCAACAACAGGAACAGATACACAACTTGCATGTGATTCGTACACATGGATTGATGGAATAACATATACCTCGTCTAATAATACGGCAACGCATCATTTGACTAATGCGCATGGTTGTGATTCATTGGTAACATTAAATCTTACTATTAATCACGCAACAACGGGAACAGATACTAAAGTTGCATGTGATTCGTACACATGGATTGATGGAATAACATATACCTCAACGAATAATTCGGCAACACACATGTTGACAAGCGTTACGGGTTGTGATTCATTGGTGACACTTAATTTAACAATTAAACATTCAACAACAGGAACGGATACACAAGTTGCATGTGATACGTATACATGGATAGATGGACTTACTTACACTTCAACCAATAATACGGCAACACATATTTTAACAAATGCGGTAGGTTGTGATTCAACTGTCACACTTAATTTAACAATTAAGCATTCAACTACTGGTACAGATACAAAAGTAGCTTGTGATACGTATACCTGGATTGATGGAATAACGTATACATCATCTAATAATACAGCAACAAAAATCTTAACGAATGCTGCGGGTTGTGATTCAACTGTAACATTAAATCTTACATTAATCATTCAACAACAGGAACAGATACGCAAGTTGCTTGCGACACGTATACTTGGATAGATGGAATAACGTATACATCATCTAATAATACAGCAACAAAAATCTTAACGAATGCTGCGGGTTGTGATTCTACTGTTACATTAAATCTTACAATCAATCATTCTACAACAGGAACCGATACACAAGTTGCTTGTGACACGTACACTTGGATCGATGGAATAACGTATACATCATCAAATAATACAGCAACACACATGTTGACAACTGGTTCTGGCTGTGATTCATTGGTAACGTTGAATTTAACCATTAGCCACGCAACCACAGGAACAGATACACAAGTTGCTTGTGATACGTATACTTGGATAGATGGAATAACGTATACATCATCTAATAATACAGCAACACATATGTTGACAAGTGTAGCAGGTTGTGATTCATTAGTAACACTGGATTTAACGATTAATAATTCATCTACAGGGACAGACACACAAGTTGCTTGTGATATGTATACTTGGATTGATGGACTTACTTATACATCATCGAATAATACGGCAACACATCTCTTAACAAATGCTGCTGGTTGTGATTCTACTGTTACATTAAATCTTACAATCAATCATTCTACAACAGGAACCGATACACAAGTTGCTTGTGACACGTACACTTGGATTGATGGAATCACGTATACTTCATCGAATAATACCGCTACGAAATTATTAACGAATGTAGCAGGTTGTGATTCCTTGGTAACTTTAAATCTTACCATTAATCATTCAACAACTGGAACAGATACGCAACTTGCATGTGATACATATACTTGGATAGATGGAGTAACGTACACTTCTTCGAACAATACAGCAACATATATGTTGACAACTGGTTCTGGCTGTGATTCATTGGTAACCTTGAATTTAACCATTAGCCATGCAACAACAGGAACAGATACACAAGTAGCTTGTGATACGTATACATGGATTGATGGTTTAACGTATACTTTTACAAACAACACAGCAACACACATGTTGACAAGTGTAGCAGGTTGTGATTCATTGGTAACGTTAAATCTTACCATTAATCATTCAACAACAGGAACAGATACGCAAGTTGCTTGCGACACGTATACTTGGATAGATGGAATCACGTATACATCATCTAATAATACAGCAACAAAAATCTTAACGAATGCTGCAGGTTGTGATTCTACT
>Ga0164242_10000049_pt1 | contig 134191 bp, 115 predicted proteins | sample OricomgcompostMG_FD_108783 | JGI IMG/M metagenome (GOLD analysis project Ga0164242, IMG submission 108783) | Miracle-Growth compost microbial communities from Emeryville, California, USA - Original compost - Miracle growth compost (MG) ...
AGGGCCATAACCTGGCTGTGAATTATCTGACCATAAAAATGCCGTTTCCGTAATATCTTCTTCCGAAGGATTGGTGGAGAGTTTTCGTAAACCCATATAACTCAAATCTCGGTTACCTGTAAACGTAATACCTGTTTTCATCCATGGACGATAACCGTATTCTTGATAGGCACTTCCTGAACCATTTAAGTGCAATAGCGAAAAAGCACCTTTGCTATTGTACAAGGCTTGATTATCCGTAATAGAATTACCATTGTTACCAATAAGTACATAACCCGTAGTATTTACGCCTTGATTCCAACCAAAACCGTTGATGGGGTATTGCGAAACACCTGAGAAAATGGCATTGACCTTCATCCTGTAAGACATGGAATTGAAGTTATTACCCGTTACAGTATAGATAGGACTGTTCCATTTCGTACCGAAGAGATTATTTTGGTTGTTACCTCCGTTACCCAAGTTTCCAGCCCGCGACCAAAAATCAGGATTAGTTTGACCGCCGTTGGGCGGGTTGGAAATAGTAGGCACTTGTTGAGCCTCTGCCTGTATGACTAATGCCACAACAAACATTGTTGTAATTATTTTTTTCATATTGATAAGTATTTACCTTATCAATTGAATAAAGCCTGTTTTTTTATTTTCGTTTTCACAAAGAATGTAATAATAGACTCCCTCATTCAATTCTTTTCCAGTACTATCATTCCCATTCCAACCATTATCGTCTTGATTAAATTCAAAAACGAGATCCCCCCAACGGTTGTAAATACTACAATCCCATGTATCAGTACAATTTCCGATAGGAAGCCAGTAATCGTTTATACCATCATCGTTAGCAGTAAGTACATTAGGAAGTGTTTTTTCTGTTTGAAGAGCATCAAATTCTACTACAGAAACTGAATCTACGTAATAATAAGCTGGATTTTCATGATAGACATCCGAAAAGCAACTATCACAAGCAACAGTAATATTAGGTAAGTTATCATTAGAATAGAGTGTTGTATCTAAAAATCGACCAATGGTTAGGTATTGTTCGCTTCCACTTGCAAGATAGATACCTTCTATCAAAGTCCACGCAGCCGTATCGGTAATATACGAAGAGCTGTTTATATGAGAAGGAAGCTCAAAACCCATAAAGGCATCAGCACCTGTCTGCTTTATTGGAAAAGTGTCTAGTCGTGCACCCAATGTAGGTGTTGCACGAGAACAAAAATCACCCAAACTCACCCAAAAACGCACCTTATATGATGTACATGGCTTTAAAGGATGAAGTAATTTACATTGTATATATTCAGCGGCTTTACTGTCTTCAGGAATGTATAAGTATATTCCAATATATGCCTGTCCTTGAAAAGCCTGTTGCCAACCAAACCAGTTATTAGGTACATTGACTCCAGTGCTTATGTCTGTTTGACACGCATTGTAATAGTCAGTTGTTGCAGAACTTGGTTTATACCAATACTTACAACGCTCTAGTTGGTTATCTCCAACAGCACCGGGGTTTGTTGGACAACTGTAATATTCTTCAAAGCTTGAATTTGGCACAAGATTTTCCTGTGCTTTCAATGAAGAAGCAATAAACAGTAAAAAAATAATATAAAAAACAGGTTTAAACAATTAATAAGATTAGTTTGTAAAAATACTAAATTCTTGATTCATCCTCATTTTTACATCCCGTAAAAAAATAAGACGCGCGGTTCATCTGTCTTACAGACGAAAGTACTAAGTGAAAGGTTGGCTAGGGGCTCATAGTAGTATTTTTTAGTGTGTTGGTTGTAGTAAATATAAATTATTTTTATAAAAAATCACTATTTAAATAGGTTTTTATTTAGAGTAATTTATAAAAACCTATACAGCTTACTTTGTATAGTGGAAACTGAAGAAGATAAATTATTTCAACTGATAGGAAGTCGATTAAAATACCTGAGAAAAAAAGCAGGATATTCTAGTCAAGAAATTTTTGCTTATGATGCAGAAGTTCCGAGAGCGTTATATGGGAAATACGAAAAGGGTTGTAACCTAACTATAGCTAGTCTTTATAAAATTCTAAAATACCACAAGATAACTTTTGAAGAGTTCTTTTCTGAAGGATTTGAAGCGCTTTAGAAAAAATACATTTTTTTCCTAAATTCCTTGAATTTTATTCTTGGGTGGTCTCAATTCATCTTTGAGCGAATATCCTTCTGAACGTGCGACATAAGAAGCCGCAGTGATATCTCCAACTACATTTACTGCAGTGCGACACATATCTAAAATACGATCTACTCCTAAAATAACGGCAATAAGTCCTGGGTTAACGCCCAATGAAGCTAAAACGACAATAATGTACGGAATAGAACCTCCTGGGACACCAGCTGTACCAATTCCACCTAAAATAGCTAAGTAAGCTACACTCAACTGCATACCAATGGATAAATCTACTCCTGCAAGTTGTGCTAAAAATATAATGGTTACACCTTCGTAAAGTGCTGTACCATTTTGATTAGCCGTAGCACCAATAGTTAAAACAAATGAATTTATTTCTTCGGCAACACCTACATTTTCATGCGATTCTTTTAAAGCTGTTGGTAAAGTGGCATTAGAAGATGATGTAGAAAATGCAGTTACTGCGGTAGTGCGTATTTTTTTGAAAAAAGCAAGTGGCGAAAGTGCCGATAAAAAATAAACAGAAGAAGAATAAACAAAGATTACATGAATAAGAAGTCCGCCCAAAACAGTGATAATAAACCACATAAGTGCGACAAGCAAATCAAGACCGAACAAGGCAATACTGCTAAAAATAAGTAAAGTAACGGCGTACGGAGCTAGTTTCATGATTCCATTAATTACCTTTATGGAAATCTCAAAAAGTCCCTCAAAAAAATCGAGAAAGGGTTTAACGACACTCTTGGCGACCATCGTGGCAGCAATTCCAATTACAAGCGCAAAAAACATAATATGCAATAGGTTAGGAGAATCTCCCACCATTGCCGTAAACGGATTTATTGGAATCACCCTTTCAATAATTTGAGTAATTACGGGAACTGCATCTTCTTTTGCTTTTTTGAGATTGGCTTCGGTAGTATTAATTTTTTCAGTTGCTGATGTTCCGTATTCTGTTTGCAATTGCAAAGCAGTGGTTTTGTCAATACGTTTCCCCGGTTGAATAATATTTACCATTGTAAGTCCAATAACAACAGAAGCTGCAGAAATAACCAAGGTGTATAACAAGGTTTTTAGTCCAACACGACCTAATTTTCGCACATCTCCTAATCCTGCTACACCCAAAATCAATGCAGAAAAAACAAGTGGAATTACGATCATCATTAGTAAACGCAACCAAAGATTACCTAAAGGTTGTGTGATATTTTGGACAAACCAAACTAGTTCAACATTTTTAGAACCAAAATAAAGGCTTGAAAAAACCCCAGCAGTTGCACCAATTAATAATCCAATTAAGATAAGCGTATGCGCTGCAAATGATTTTCCTTTTTTAGTTGACTTTTGTTCAGGATTTGGATTTTCTGACATGTTTTTCTATTGATTTTTGATTTATTTCTTCAATACAGTTCGAATATAGGAGATATTTTTTAACAATTGGACAAAACGGATTAACTTTGTCCCAAATATGCCCCATGAAGATAATAGATGCAAAATTTCTCGTAAGTAATACGAATCCTGATAAATGTCCACCTCCAATTTTACCCGAATACGCTTTTATCGGTCGTTCTAATGTAGGGAAATCTTCTCTTATCAATATGTTGACAGAGCGCGTTAAATTGACAAAAACCTCTGGTACACCTGGAAAAACGCAACTTATCAATCATTTTGAGATTAACAGTAAATGGTATATTGTTGATTTACCGGGATATGGATTTGCGAAAGCACCCAAAACTGAACGTAAAAAATGGGAAGAATTTATTCAACGTTATTTGAGTACGCGCGAAAACTTAATGAATACGTTTGTTTTACTAGATTCTCGTTTAGAACCTCAAGCTATTGATTTGGAATTTATGGATTGGTGTGGCGAAAAAGGAATTCCATTTTCTATGGTTTTTACCAAAATTGATAAATTATCGAGTTCAGCACTTCAAAAAAACTTAACTGCATATAGAAAAGAGATGTTAAAATCTTGGGATGAGTTACCTCCGATTTTCACTACGTCGAGCACCTCATCCTTTGGACGAGAAAAAATACTCAACTATATTGAAGACATCAATAAAGCTTGGGGAAATAAGAAATAACAAGATTTTTATTTTTAAGAGACTTAATCATTATAAAAGCCTAGCATGAATGTTAGGCTTTATTTTTATGCTATTTAGCTGACTTTCACTTATTCAACAAAAAAAGCCTAGCATTGCTGCTAGGCTTTCGTTTTGCTCCCTCTTCAGGACTTGAACCTGAGACCCTCCCGTTTCCGATAACTATCGGAATCGGGATGCTCTAACCAACTGGTTATCATTTCTTTCAACAAAAAAAGCCTAGCATTGCTGCTAGGCTTTCGTTTTTGCTCCCTCTTCAGGACTTGAACCTGAGACCCTCTGATTAACAGTCAGATGCTCTAACCAACTGAGCTAAGAAGGAATATTTAGAACTGATTTCTCAATTTTAACGGTGCAAAGATAGATAAAGAAATTTGTAATGCAAGAAAATGAAAACGAAATTTAAGGAAAAATTTATCGTATTTCTTTTCATTTACAAGCTATCAAACGTAAAGTCCTCATCTTCATCCGAATCATAATCAATTTCTGCTTCACCATCGTAGCCATCAAATTGATCATCTTCTTTACCTGGACGTAGAATATTTGTTTTAGAAACGTTTAAGCGAATTTCTGTTTTGATAGAATTATCATCTTGTAAATATGCTTTAGCAAATGGAGAACCTAATAATTCAACTAAGGTTCCTTTTTTTAGAAAATCTAGAATGCGCATGTTTGAGCCTTCTTTTTTCCAAATAGTACAATTTACCCAAGTTGTTTTAGTTTTTGCTTCTCCAGAGCGCTTATCTTTCCAATTTTTATTGTGAGCAACAGGGAAATTTATTGCAACAACGCCTCTATCCATGTTTCTGACAATAGCGTCTTTACCAATATTTCCAATTAATCGTGTTTCAAATACAGTAGCCATTTGTGTGTATAATTTGGGGCAATATATAAAGATTTTTCAACGACGTCAACACTTCTAGGACTAAAAGCGATAAGATACGTTGAATGGCGTATAATTTTGATAAGCGGTAAATAATAAGTAAGGATAGAAATGGCTTTAAAATCAGCTATATAAAGAGTTAAGAATTTTGTCTTCGATTGATTTCATCTCGAATTTTTGAAGCCATTTCATACTCTTCGTTGTTGAGTGCTTCTTCTAATTGATGTTCGAGATCTTCTAAGGTAAGTGAAGTATAATTATCTTTCGATTCACTTTCTACTGGCGGAGCAGTAAATTCTTCGTCCATACCTTCTGTTTCTTCTAAAAGTATTCCAGCAGAAGAAAGTATAGATTCAAACGTATAAACAGGGCAATTGAAACGAACTCCAAGCGCTATTGCATCAGAGGTTCTCGCATCAATTTCTGTTTGAATACCATCTCTTTCGCAAATTAATTTAGAATAGAAGATGCCTTCTACAAGATTGTAAATAATTACTTCTTGAATTGAAATTCCAAATGAAACGGCGAAATTTTTAAATAAATCATGTGTTAAAGGACGTGTAGGTGTCATTTTCTCCAGTTCGATAGCAATTGCTTGTGCTTCAAATCCACCAATGATAATTGGTAATCTTCTTTTCCCTCCTGCTTCAGCCAAAACAAGTGCATAAGCACCCGATTGAGTTTGACTATACGATAACCCTACAATTTCTAACTTTACTTTTTTCATTCTTCCCTTTTGGACAATTGAAATCAGATGATTTATAACAATTTGGGAAGCCAAAAAAGCTTCCCAAACCACAACCTATGTTGTAAAATTAATAATATATTTTATTTCAGACTAATTTGCAGCTTTAAACTTTTTAACCGCTTCAATTAATCTTGGAACTACTTCAAATGCATCTCCCAATACTCCGTAGTCCGCAGCCTTGAAAAATGGCGCTTCCGGATCTGTATTGATAACAACAATTTTTTTACTTCCATTTACTCCTGCAAGGTGTTGGATTGCACCAGAAATACCAATTGCAATGTATAAATTTGGACGAATGGCAATTCCTGTTTGTCCTACGTGTTCGTGATGAGGTCTCCAGCCAATATCTGCTACTGGACGGGAACATGCTGTTGCAGCACCTAATAACGAAGCTAATTCTTCTATCATTCCCCAATTTTCTGGACCTTTTAAACCACGACCTGCAGAAACTACTAATTCAGCTTCTGGAAGTGGAATACTTCCTTCTGGTTTTTTAGTCGATTTTACAGTATAACCTGCTGCTCCAACATTTCCAGAGAAATTTTCTACTGGACAAGCTGAACCATCTGCAGATGGTTGAAGTGAATTTGGCAATAAAGAAATAATGCGAATTGGTGTATTTACTTTGATAAACCCAGTTGCTTTTCCACTAAATACATTCACTTTTACTTTATCTCCATCAGGAAGTGCAACAGCTCCTGGTACCAAACCAGCTTTCAAGCTAGCAGATAATCTAGGTCCAATTGCTTTTCCTGTTAAATCATGCGTAATAATAACTGTTTTGATCGCATTTGCTTCAACAGCTTTTGAAATTAATCGCGTGATTTGTTGTGGATCATTAGAAGTAATTTCTGCATCTCTAATAACTTTCGACGCACCGTATTTTCCTAATTCACTTAATGTAGCATCAGAAGAATTACCTGCTGTAAGCGCAATAACATCTCCTAATTTTGAAGCGTAATAAACTGCTTCAAATCCACTTTTTGCTATATGATCGTTGAATGAATCAACGTAAACTAATACTGACATAATTTTTTCTTTTTGAATTAAATGACTTTTGCTTCATTGTGTAGCAAGGAAACTAACTCATCCATATTTTCTGGATCAATCATTTTACAAGCTGATTTAGCTGGAGCTACTTCAAAAGACACATAAGAAGTAAGCTTGTCTGCTGCAACTGGTTCGATAACAGTTAATGCTTTCGTTCTAGCAGCCATAATTCCTCTCATATTAGGAATACGTTGCTCTGCCATACCTTTTGCACAACTAGCAACGAAAGGAATTGCAACTTCAACTACTTCAATTCCGCCTGTGATTTCTTTTTCTACTGTAGCTGTTGAACCTGCAACATCTAATTTTGAAGCTAAAGAAATAAAAGGTAAATTCATTAATTCAGCAATCATTCCACCAACTTGGCTACCGTTGTAATCCAATGTTTCTTTTCCAGTAAGAATCATATCAAATTGATTCTTCTTTGCATAATCTGCAATTTCAGAAGCAACAAAATAAGCATCTGTAGGCTCAGCATTAATACGAACTGCGTCATTCGCACCAATTGCTAATGCTTTTCTAATAATTGATTCATCAGCAGCTGGTCCAACAGTAATTGTTGTAACAGATCCACCGTTTCCTTCTGTTAACTCTAACGCTCTTACTAGCGCATACCACTCGTCGTATGGATTCACAATATATTGAATTCCATTTTCATCAAACTTTGTATTTCCGTCTGTGAAATTAATTTTTGACGTAGTGTCTGGCGATTTACTAATACAAACAAGTATTTTCATTCTATCTATTATTTATGAATAATTCTTTTCAGCTTCAAAAATAGTAATTCGCTATGACTTTTTCACCATCTTTTATTGAACTAAAAAAAGTAAGTTATTTTTTGCACGTGAGAGAAGTTAGGAAACTTCATTTTTTTTGTACTTTTGTCCGATTTCAATTGAAAAAAGAATATTCATAATATACTGCGGAATGAAAGAAGTACAGTTTAGAGAAGCTTTAAGAGAAGCGATGTCTGAAGAAATGCGTCGTGATAAAAGTGTCTTTTTAATGGGTGAAGAAGTTGCTGAATACAACGGAGCTTATAAAGTTTCTCAAGGAATGCTAGACGAATTTGGTCCAAAAAGAGTAATCGATACTCCTATTGCTGAATTAGGTTTTGCTGGAATTGGTGTTGGTGCTTCTATGAATGGTTTACGTCCAATCATCGAATTTATGACGTGGAACTTTGCTATTTTAGCTGCAGATCAAATTATCAATAGCGCCGCTAAAATGCTGCAAATGTCTGGAGGTCAATATCATTGTCCTATCGTTTTTCGTGGTGGAAATGGTACAGCAGGACAATTAGGTGCAACTCACTCTCAAAGTTTTGAAGCATTTTATTCTCACGTTCCCGGTTTAAAAGTAATTACTCCTTCTAATCCTTACGATGCAAAAGGACTTCTAAAAGCAGCCATTCGCGATGAAAATCCAGTTGTTTTCTTGGAATCAGAAAAAATGTACGGAGATAAAGGTGAGATTCCAGAAGGAGAATATATTATTCCAATTGGATTAGCTGATGTGAAACGAAAAGGTACAGATGTTACGATTGTTACTTTCGGAAAAATCATCAAAGTTGCTTTTGAAGCAGCCGCAGAACTTGAAAAAGAAGGAATTTCTTGTGAAGTAATCGATTTAAGAACTATTCGTCCAATTGATTATAATACTGTTGTTGAGTCTATTAAAAAGACAAACCGTTGTGTAGTACTTGAAGAATCTTGGCCTTTAGCTTCTATTTCTTCTGAATTAGCTTACCATATTCAACGTTATGCTTTTGATTACTTAGATGCTCCAGTGATGCGTGTTACGCAATCAGATACTCCATTTGCTTTTTCACCAACCTTGATAGACGAGGCGTTACCAAACGTGAAACGTCTTATGGATGCTGTGAAATCTACCATGTACAAAAACTAAAGAAGCATTTTTAATTTTTGTCTATCTTTACATGCGAATAAATTACCATGGAAGATAAACTCATTTTAGCCTATTTTTTTATCCTTTTTGGTGTAATTGCTCTTGTGGGTAATTTGCATCAGCAATCATTTAAAAAAGTATTGTTCTTTATAGCATTGATTGCAATCGGTGTTGGACTTTATTCTTTTTCAGAAATGGCAGTAACTTCAGGCGAAACGAACAAATCACCTCTATTTCTAGTTTTTTCAATTCTCTTCTCTGCTATCTTTTTTGATTTTATCTTACCGAAAGAAAAACATTCAATTCGTTTCATTATTGGACTCTCTTTTCCCTTCTTATTACTTATTCTCGGAAAACAATGGTTTCAATTTGGAGGAGTTAACTTTTCTGGTAATTCTTTATTTCAAGTCGGAATTTTAGGTGCAATAACACCTATTTTATTTCATCTTGTTTTCTCTAAAATCAATAAACTAGATGCAGCCACAAAATTAATTCTCGAATTAGGGTTTTTCGCTTTATTCATAATGGGAAGTATACTTGCTTCTTCACTTCTAGGCGGACAATTTGCCTTATTCGCTGTATTTATATGTTTCTTCGCTTCGTTTACATTAAATCATCAACATGTAAAAGGTGGAAGTGAAACTAGTGTTGGAACGATGCTATCATTGCTGCTTTTTATTGTTCTTCCAGCATTTACAAATCAATTTTCACTTTCAACATTAACGTTAAATAACCCAAGTCTACTAATCGGAATAGTATTAGGAGCTTTTGTTATTTCCATCTCTGCAGGATTAAATCAACTTCAATCTACAGGCATAAAAAAATCATTTCTGCATCTTTTGATACTCATTTTACCCATTTCAATCATCTTATTACTCCATTTCTTCTATTCTAAAACAGGAGTTGGAGGCGCTACAAGTGCTTGTGCTATACTGATCGGAGCAGGAATAAGCGTAATCTTTATAAATGCGTTTATTCGTAATATGGCAATCGCTCCAACTATTTTACTTTTGGGTAGCTTGATGATTTATACTTCGTATCAAAAAGTTGAATCAAATGAAATAGCTGGAAATTCAGATAATGTCGAATTTATGCACGAAGAAATTCAGCCTGAAAAGCCTTATATTATTAATGAAAAAGACAGTTTGCTTCAGCCTTCTATCAGACAAGAAAATGTTAAAATAGAAAAAACTGGATTAGAAACTAAAGTTGGGAAATGGAAAATCGTTCAAAATAAATCTAAGTTGACGTTTATTTTAGGTGCTCACGGACAAGAAACAGAAGGAAAATTTACGCAATATCAAGGTAGTTTTGTTATTGATGATAAAATTGAAAATAGCAAGTTATCTATTTCAATACCTGTTGATTTTATAAATACAGATGTAGATGAACGAGACCAAAATTTAAAAGAAGACCCTAGTTTTTTTGATATGTCTAATTTCCCAACTATCAACTTTTTAAGTTCTAAAATAATTCGCACAGCAAATAACCTTTACTCTGTTTCAGGAACTTTCTCCATGAAAGGAATCTCAAAAAATATAACGCTTTCATTCAGCTATACAGAAGATACCGAAAACTCCTTTCGTATTTCAGGAAAAGGAAAATTAGACAGAACTTTATTCGGAATGGAACCAGATGCTTCGATAGGAAACGTTGTCTCATTTCAGTTTACAACAACCTTTATCAAAGAACAGTAACCAAATAGAACAGAAATAATTGTACTTTCGTAAAGTTCACGTAGTCAAATTTATGTCATCTAAGTTTCGTATAAAAGACATTCTACACTTCAAACAACTCTTTGTTGTGTGTTGCTTGTTTTTTTATGTCAATTCTACAAATGCACAAGAGACTAAAACTCCATTTTTCAAACATGCGGATAGTTTAAATAAAGGTAGAGTAATTGGTGTTTCTGTTGGACTAGGTACAGTTTGGGTAGGAAGTATGGCTGGACTTTCACAAGTGTGGTATAAAAACGTACAAAAAAGTAAATTCCACTTTTTTAATGATTCAAAAGAATGGTTGCAAATGGATAAAATGGGTCATGGTTATACATCTTATTGGTTATATAATCGCTCTTATGGACTATACCGTTGGGCAGGATTAGACAGAAAAAGATCGCTAATAATTGGCGGGGCTTTTAGTCTTGGTTTCCAAAGCACATTGGAAATATTTGATGGATTCTCTTCCAAATGGGGATTTTCTTGGGCAGACATGACCGCAAATGCAAGTGGAATTATTCTTTTTGGTGCGCAAGAACTCATTTTCAAAAAGCAGATTATCACACCAAAATTTTCTTACTTTCCTTCTCAATACGCACAATATAGACCTGCAGTTTTAGGAAGTAATTTTGCTGAACGTTTATTGAAAGATTACAATGCTCAGACCTATTGGTTTAGTATCAATATCGCTTCCATGATGCCAGAACATTGGCGTTTTCCAAAATGGCTTAACCTTGCAGTTGGATATAGTGTGAATGAAAAACTAGTAGGTGATGATGAATTTTATGCAATCCAGACTTCAGCGGGTTCAAAAACATTTTCTTCTTACCGCCAATTTTTACTCTCTCTCGACGTAGATTTATCTAAAATCCCAGTCAAAAAACCTTGGCTAAAAGCATTACTATCTACATTAAATACCTTAAAAATTCCTTTTCCAACAATTGGATTTAGCACGCACGGCACAAAAGGATATTGGCTATACTATTAGAATTTTGTTGTTTTCACAAAATCTAAAATCAGTTGTTTTATCGAGTTAAATGCAGAAAAAGAAAGTTCTTCATATGTATCGTAAACATCGTGATAATGCTTATTTGGACCCATCGTATAGAAGAAAAAACTAGGGACATTATTTTCTGTAAACCAATAATGGTCGCTATTTGCAGCTTTGCCACGTTTTTTAATTACCGTCACATAATGTTTCTCTTCATTGATTGTATTGAGTTGATCAAATATTTTTGGGAAAACCGTAGCATTTACCGCAGTAATTCCATCTTCTCCGCTTCCCATAATATCTAAATTCAACAGAAAATCAATCTTCTTTAAAGGAAAAAGTGGATGTTGCACGTAATAATGTGAACCTAAAAGCCCAGCTTCTTCACCAGCAAAGGCGATAAAAACATACGAAATAGAAGGATTATTTCCTTTCAATTCCTTTGCCATTGAAAGTAACATCGCCGTGCCACTTGCGTTGTCATTTCCTCCTGGGAAATAAGCTTCTTGTCCCATTCTACCTAAATGATCGTAATGTGCAGAAAGTACAATCGTTTTCTTACATTTTCCTGTTGCCGGAAGATAAGCGATAATGTTATTTGCTTGATGACGTTTCAATTGCGCATCAACATGAATTTCGATAGAACCTTTTTCAAAAACTGAATCTTGAATAACTATAGATGGAAATTTATATTGAGTTTGATCTACCGACCAAGTAAACTTTTCTTTTTGAAGTAGAACCACTGGACAAATCTTTGTAGCAAGATCATGCGCCAAGTTTCGAATTGACTTTAATGTATCTGCATTTTTTGTTCCACTTGGATCAATAACAGGAATAATTAATCCATTTCTACACGAGTCAATACATTTAAAGAAAGTATCATCAAAAATATCTTTTATACTAAAAACGCGCATTGGAGCATTTTCGTTTCCTTTTCCTGAAGAAGGATCTACGATATAATCTACTCCTGGTTTCAGTGTATTTCCATTTAGTTTAACTTCCATTGCACCTGGAAAAGTATTCACTTCAAAAAAGAACGATTGATAATAATCACTTCCATACGGTTGAATACCTAATTTTTGAAATTCTGTAGCAATATAAATTGCTGCCAAACTATCTCCACCGTTCACATAACCACGACCTTGAAGTTCTGGAGAGCACAAATGTTGCGTTACAGTTCTTTCATAGCTAAGTTGTCCATAGCTTGAAAAGGAGAACAAAAAAATAAAGAAAAATCTATACATAGTAGAAAAATTGCGTTTTTATGAGGTATAAAATTACGCAAAAAAAGTGATTGAGCCTATTAAGGCAACATCCATTCTTTTCATAATGCAGAAACTAATTCCACATAATAAAAGAATCATTTTTAAGTACTTCACTAAACGATTCACGCATTACTGCTAGCTTTTTTTGTGCTTTCGCATCGCCTAAATTAGCCTTCTGTTTGGTTTGATAATATAAATCGATTGTCAAACCAAACAAATCGTGACTAAGCATGCGTTTGATCTCAGTGATTTTACCGTTTAATTCAATTAGAAAATATTCTAATTCTCCTAGTTCAGCAAGTTCATCACTTGATAAATCATTGCGTTGCAATAAATTAGCATAGCGCGGCAAAAAATCGTTCAGCAAGTCAATAAATGTTTCCATCTCTTGACTCATTTGGGTTCTTTTTTTATTAAAATCCATATGTCTGAAATTTTGAGTTAATTTACAGAAGTATTTTTATATTTTCCTATTAATCTTTGTTAATTATTTTAAAAAGTGCCTGGTATTTATCTACATATCCCATTTTGCAAGCAAGCGTGTACGTATTGCGATTTTCATTTTTCAACCACTTTTGAAGTGTATCGACCAAAAATGATTCAAGCAATTTGCAAAGAGATTACACTTTCTAAAAATTATTTCTCAGAGGATGATAAAATTACTACACTCTATTTTGGAGGTGGAACACCGAGTATTTTAAATGAAAGCGAGCTTCTGCAAATCATGAAAACATTGAACAACACGTTTGATTTAAGCGAAGTAGAAGAAATTACACTTGAAGCAAATCCAGATGATATTGACCAAGAAAAACTAGAAATTTGGAAAAAAGTAGGTCTAAATAGACTGAGCATTGGAATTCAATCATTTCGTCAATCTGATCTCGATTGGATGAATAGAGCACATACTGTTCAAGAAGCCGAAACAGTTATTGAACTCGCTCAACAAAATGGATTTTTAAATATTACAGCCGATTTAATTTATGGACTGCCCGACTTATCTATAGAAACATGGAGAAGTCATATCATGCGACTTGTTGAAATGAAAATTCCGCATATCTCTGCGTATTGCTTGACAGTAGAGCCGAAAACAGTTTTGAATAAATTAGTGAAGACACATAAAATTTCACTTCCTAATGACGAAATACAAGCAGAACAATTTGAATGTTTGATAAAAACACTTGAAGAACAAGGTTATGAGCAATATGAAGTATCCAATTTTTCTCTTCCAAATCATCATTCAAAACACAACAGTAATTATTGGAAAAATAAAAAATACTTAGGAATAGGTCCATCAGCTCATAGTTATAATCTACACAATAGAAGTTGGAATATTGCTAACAACAATTTGTATATCAATAATTTAGAAAATAACAAACCTTACTCAGAGATTGAAGAATTAACCAAAAAAAATCAATTCAATGAGATGATTATGATGGGTTTGAGAACAAAATGGGGTGTGGATTTAAAAGCGCTGCAATTAATTCAAGAACCAACAAAAGAGTTTTGGAATACGATAGAAAAATTTGTGATTTCTAAAGAAATGAAGCATAGCGACAACTCACTTATCTTGACTAAAAAAGGATTACTGAAAGCGGATTATATTGCTTCTGAACTCTTCTTTTTTATTGATTAAGTTTTTTATCCTTCAAACGTGAGTGAAAACCAGATTGTACGATTAAAAATCTTTTCGAAAGGTGAAGAAACACGCGTATTATCTTGAATTAACTGGTTTTGTATACTTTGAGAATATTTAATTTCAAGTCCAAATTTGAAAAAGGGTAAAAAGAAATCTACACCAGCTCCAGCTTGCGCTTGAAAATCATGTTTTTTCATTTTAATAAATGGATCGTTAAACGATTGAGCCACTTTTTCTTTTGATTGTAAGTCAATGGAATATTGAACTCCTCCAATAAAATAGGCAGCAAAATTATTGTAACGAAACGTTCTATATTTCAACAATAAAGGGAAATCTAGGTTCGTAGACTCAACATGTCTATCCAATAATTCATCTTTACCATTTGGATCGATAAAATGATAACTAATAACCCGTTCTTGAAATGAAAGTGTAGGAATAAAGCGCAAATGAAGTGATGGAGTTCCCAGTTTTATACTCGTTACAATTCCCAAATCAAAACCTGGTTTTCCTTTCGTTGTTGCATTTACCAATCCTCGTGTACGAGAAGTATCTGTTGTAGGATTTGTTTGAAATTGAGCAGAATTCATACCTAACATAAAGCCAAAGTGAAACCACTTACGGTCAAAATGCCTGTAATTTTTAGTTTTCAAGTCCTGCGAATAGCTGTACGATGAAAACGCTAATAAAATTCCGATAACAATAATTCTCCTCACTGGTTGAAAAAACGCTAAGAATTGTATTTTATTTCTTTCCAAGATAAATCGTAGCGATTCCACCTGAAACTAAGTGTGCGGAAACCGACGAATAACCTACTTTTTTCATAATGTTTACAAAGTTCTCTCCTTCTGGAAAAGCCGCAACTGAATCAGGTAAATACGTATAAGCCGCTTTATCTTTCGAAACCATTTTCCCTACAAATGGAATAATGTATTTTGAATGGAAAGCAAAATATTGTTTCACTGGGAATTTTTTAGGTTTTGAAAATTCAAGAATAGCTACTGTTCCGCTTGGTCTGAGGACACGTAACATATCGCCTAAGCCTTTTTCTAAATTTTCAAAGTTACGAACGCCAAATCCAACTGTAATTGCATCAAAAGAAGCATCTTCAAAAGGTAATGTTTCTGAATCTCCCAATTGAAGCGTTATTTTATCTTCTAATTTTTTACGCTTCAATTTTTCTTGTCCTTTGGCTAACATTCCCTCAGAAATATCAACTCCGACCAATTTATTGGGATTTAATTTCAATAACGCGATAGCAAAGTCTCCTGTTCCCGTTGCAATATCTAAAATATCTTTTGGCGCAAAAGGTTTTAAAAGTCGAACAGCTTTTTTTCTCCAACTTTTATCAATTCCCATAGAAAGAAGATGATTCAACAAGTCATATCGTTTAGAGATATTGTTAAACATCTCTTGAACTTCTTGTTTTTTCGACTTTTCGCTGTCTCCGTATGGTTTTACAATTTTATTTTCTTCTTTCATTTTATACGGAACTACCTTAGCAGTTATTTTTATTTATCTCATTCAGTAATTCTAGCGCATTGATAGAAACAACGCCCACTTTTTCACAAACCAATCCTCCAGCGAGGTTAGCAATTCTAGCAATCCATTCCATTTCAAGACCCGCAGCTAAACAAAGTGTCGCAACGCTTATCACTGTGTCACCAGCTCCAGAAACATCCGTAATATTTCTGTAATGCGCATTGATATAGTGTTTTTCAGCTTTTGAACGGATAAAAACTCCGTGTTCGGAAAGTGTAACAAAAATCATTTCTGCTTGAATTTCTTTATCCAATTGTTCAACAGCGTCTTCAAATTTTTTCCCTTTTTCAAAAGAAAATTCTACTCCTAATCCTTCTTTCAATTCTTTAAAATTAGGTTTGAATAAAGCAACTCCTTTATATTCCAAGAAATTATCTTTTTTAGGATCTACTGTTGTTGGAATATTAAATTTCTGAGCAATTTTTATCGCTTCTCTGATAAGCGTTGGCGTCAACACACCTTTGTTATAATCTTCAAAAATAATAGCATCAATTCCTTTTTCACAAGCTTTGCTAATACGTTCAAGTAAAGCACTTTCTTCTTGTGTATTTATTGAGGTAATATCTTCTCTATCTACACGCAAAAGATGTTGATGGTTTCCCATAACACGCGTTTTAATCGTCGTTGTTCTCCCTTCTGAATCAATCAATCCTTCCTTGGATAAATCATTTTTATCAAGTAACTTAAAAATCGTCTTTGCAGCGTCATCTTTACCGATTACACTCATCAAAATAGGAGTTGCACCCAAAGAAGCAACATTTAGTGCAACATTTGCTGCTCCACCTAAACGTTCTTCTGATTTTTGAAAATTTACTATTGGAACAGGTGCTTCAGGAGAAATTCGCGAAACTCTACCATATAAATAAGCATCTACCATTACGTCTCCAATAATTAGGATACGTTTTTGTTTAAAAGACTCAAAAAGTTGATTGTTATCCATTAACTCATTTTTTCCAACACACCTTTTATGCGTGAAATCGCTAATTTAAGTGTTTCTTCTGATGCAGCATAAGAAATACGCAAACAATTGGCATCTCCAAAAGCTTCTCCTGTAACCAAAGCCACTAAACCTTCTTCTAAAATTAAGATAGATAATTCCTCCGCATTTTTAATCACTTTTCCATTGTATGATTTTCCAAAAAAGCTAGAAATATCTGGAAAAACATAGAATGCACCTTGTGGTACATTTGTTTTTACTCCTTTGATTTCATTTAATAAGCCCAATACTAAATCTCTTCTTTTATGAAAAGCAGCAATCATGTCTTTTAGCACACTTGGATCTGCATCCATTGCAGCTATTGCAGCACGTTGTGTAATTGAACATGTTCCACTTGTAAATTGTCCTTGAATTTTTTCACAAGCTTGTGCAATAATTTTTGGTGCTCCGATATATCCTAAACGCCATCCTGTCATTGCAAATGCTTTAGAAACTCCATTTACAGTAATAACTTGATCTTTAATTACTTCAAACGTAGCTAAACTCGTGTGTTTTGAACCAAAATTAATGTGCTCATAAATCTCATCAGAAATAACATAAATTCCTGAATTTTTAATCACTTCAGCCAATTCACTCAACTCTTCTTTTGTATAAACAGAGCCGGTTGGATTACATGGAGAAGAGAAAATCATCAACTTTGTTTTGGGTGTAATTGCCGCTTGAAGTTGCGCTGCAGTAATTTTAAAATCTGCTTCTATCTGAGCAGAAATCACTACTGGTTTACCTTCAGCTAATTCTACAATTTGAATATATGAAACCCAATATGGAGCAGGCACAATTACCTCATCGCCTGGGTTAACTATACTCAAAACAACATTTGCTATACTTTGTTTTGCTCCAGTTGAAACAACAATTTCATCAAGAGCGTACGTCAATCCATTATCGCGTTTAAATTTACGAGCAATTGCTTCTCTCAAATCTAAATAACCTGGAACGGGAGAATAGTATGAATAGTTTTCATCAATTCCCTTTTTAGCAGCAGCTTTAATAAAATCTGGCGTATGAAAGTCAGGCTCACCTAAACTAAGTGAAATAACGTCTTTTCCAAGAGCTTTTAATTCACGACTTTTACGAGACATCGCCAAAGTAGCCGACTCTTCCATAGAAAGCAAACGATTTGAAATAGGGTTCATTTTTTCTTTATTAATTCAATTACAAAACTATAAATATAATTACAAGTACGAATGACTTGTTAAATAATGTGTAACGTAATCTTTCACGCCTTCTTCTAAGGTAGAAAATGGTTTTGTATAACCTGCTTTAACAAGTTTGCTCATATCTGCTTCCGTAAAATATTGATATTTATCACGAATATCTTCTGGTGTATCTATAAACGCGATGTTTTCATCTTTTCCTAAAGCATTGAAAGTAGCTTTCGCTAAATCTAAAAATGTTCTAGCCGTTCCTGTTCCCAAGTTATACAACCCACTTTCTGGTTTGTTTTTCATGAGCCAAGTACAAACGCTTACTACGTCTTTTACGTAAACGAAATCACGCAATTGACAACCATCTTTGTAATTCGGGTTATGCGAACGGAACAATTTCATTCCACCCGTTACTTCAATTTGATTGAACGCATGAAAAATAACCGAAGCCATTCTTCCTTTGTGGTATTCATTTGGACCGTACACATTAAAAAATTTCAATCCAGCCCAAAAAGGTGGTGTTTCTGTTTGTTTTAATGCCCAAATATCAAAATCGTTTTTAGAATCTCCGTAAGGATTTAGCGGTTTCAGTTGAGGAATAATTGCATGGTCATCTTTGTAACCCAATTCTCCTAATCCATAAGTAGCACCTGAACTTGCATACACAAGTGGAATTGTGTAGCTGGCACATAATTTCCATACCATTTTGGTATAGTTAAGATTTAGTTCGTCAAAAATAGCTGTGTTAAATTCTGTTGTATCTGTTCTTGCTCCGATATGAAAAACAAACTCTACTTCTTCGTGAAATTGAGCAAACCATTTTTCAAAATGTGCACGATTTACCTTTGCTTGTAAAGTTTTATTGGCTAGATTCTCTTCTTTTTCAACTTTAGAAAAATCATCTACCACAACGATATCTTTATATCCTAAATTATTCAAATGACCTACTAAACAACTTCCAATAAACCCTGCGGCACCTGTAACAACAATCATATTTTTATTTTATGGCATAAAGATAAGCTTATCCTCATAAATTTTAGGTGTACAGTCCATTTTTTAGTTTCCAAAATTCTGAAATAGGCTTGAATAGACATAAATTTTTTGTTTAAAGGGAAAATCATTTCCTATTCCCTATATTTGCAATGTTAATTATACATCGATTGAAAACAGTTTATATTTCAAGAAAAGAGAATTTCAACGCAGCTCATAAATTATGGAACAGCAAATGGTCCGACGAAAAAAATGAGGCTGTATTTGGAAAATGTGCCAACAAAAACTGGCATGGACATAATTATGATGTTATCGTTACCGTGAAAGGAATTCCTTCGGAAGATACTGGATTTGTGATTGACTTAAAAGATTTAAGTCAAATCATGAGTAAGTTCATTATTAAACCGTTAGATCATAAAAATCTAAATTTAGATGTGCCGTTTTTAGAAGGTTTACTTCCTTCAACAGAAAATGTAATCATCAAAATTTGGGAGCAAATTGAATTGCCAATTAAAGAACTTGGTGGTGAATTAGCGAAAATAAAATTAGAAGAAACAGAAAATAATTTCGTTGAATATTACGGCGGAAAAGAGCCATTTTAAAGACGATAAATAACTAGAATTTTGAATAAAGAAACTGATTACAATTCTGAAGTAACAAACAAAATTGCTTCCGCATACACAGAAATATTAAGTGATTTAGGTGAAGACAGTAACCGTGAAGGTTTATTAAAGACACCTGAACGCGTTGCAAAATCATTGCAGTTTTTAACCAGAGGTTATCAACAAGACCCGAAAGCAATTCTCGAAAAAGCACTTTTCCATGAAGCTTATTCAGAAATGGTTTTGGTGAAGGATATTGAAGTGTATTCTTTATGCGAACATCACATGTTGCCATTTTTTGGAAAAGCACATGTTGCTTATATTCCAGATGGAAAAATTGTTGGTTTGAGCAAAATCCCACGTTTGATCGATGCTTTTGCTAGAAGATTACAAGTTCAAGAACGCTTAACCATTGAAATCCGAGATGCGATTCAGGACGTTTTAAATCCGAAAGGTGTTGCAGTTGTTCTAGAATGTAGCCACATGTGCATGCAAATGCGCGGTGTTGAAAAACAAAATTCGAGTACTACAACAAGTGCATTTACAGGAATTTTCCTTAGCAATGATTCTTCACGAAAAGAGTTTATTAACTTGATACAATCGAAGTTACATTAAAATTTTACCTCATGAAAATTGGACTTTTATTATCTGGATGTGGCGTTTATGATGGAGCAGAAATCCAAGAAAGCGTTTTAGCAATGCTAGCAATCAAAGAAGCTGGAGCAGAATACGTTTGTATTTCAGTTGATAAAGAACAACATCATGTCATTAATCACCTCACGGGAGATGAAATGCCAGAGACTAGAAATATGATGGTAGAAGCTGCTCGCATTGCTCGTGGTGACGTAAAAAATATTCGCTCTGTTGACCCCGCTGATATTGATGCTTTAGTCATTCCTGGTGGATTCGGATCAGCAAAAAATTTCACTTCTTGGGCATTTGATGGTGCAAATGCGACCATATTACCCGAAGTAAAATTACTTATCGTAAACATGATCAATGTGGGCAAACCAGTTTGCGCACTTTGTGTAAGTCCAGTTGTTGTTGCAAAAGCAATGGAAGGCGGAGCTGTACATCCAACCATGACAATAGGAAGCACAAAAGAAGAAAGTGAATACGACATCAATGCGTTTAGCGAAGGACTTGTTGCTACTGGCTCACAAACAGAATTAAAAACGATTCAGGAAATTTGTATTGATCAAAAAAATAAAATCGTTACTGCACCTTGCTACATGATGAATGCTGATATTGTTAAAATCAGAGAAAACATCAAAGCAGCAATAGAGGCTACAATTAAACTTGTTGGGTAAAATTTTCTAAAACAACTTCAATCGAATACTCAATTTAATAGCCATGTTATTCCATTCGTTGGTGGACATGTAATAGCCTAAACGGTAAAAATAACCAATGCCCAAACCAAGTCTTCTTACGGACAATAGATTATCCAAAACAAATCCTGCTTCGTAAAATCCTTTTTGCATCGTAGAAAATGAAACGATTTGTTGACGTTCTGGATGTTCTAAATTTCCCCAAGCAGCACTGAAACGAAGCGCCAAAATTGGAGCATATTTACCTTTTCCTTTTTTCGATTTGAATGGATTGAACTCAAACCTAAAATGTCCAATAACCGTTTGACTATTCAAAAATTCTGATGGACGAACCGTTTCTAAATTGTTGGGGGTTGTAATTCCCAATCGGTCAAATGTTCCTGGAGTATATAATAAAAGTGGAATTGGAACATTTCCCCAAACTTTATTCCATTCTCCTTGAAGAAAAATTGAACCTAATTTCAAAAATCTAAAACGTTGATCTATTCTAAATTGTGCTCTAAGGTAATTGTATTGACCAAACCAAATGTTATTCCATCCTTTAACGATGGTTGCATTTAATTCAGGGAATCTAGGTTTTTCTGTGTAAAGTCTATCATTAGGAAGCTGAATGTATTTATTGGCAATTTTCCAGTTAAGTGAAACTCCCGTTTCTACTACTTTGAAGAATTTTCCATCTGAAATATGGTTTGGATCGTCAAAATTGTAATCATAACCTGTCCAAATACGTTTGTTGTGATTAAAAATACGCAAGAAAATGTTTTTGTAAACGTAACTTTCTAGTTCAAAAGCTAAATTTTGTTGGTAATCCATTTTGTTGACATACACATTTCTCAATACTTCACTTTGGTTAAACATGCCTCCTGGATCAACTGGATCGTTATATCCTGTAGATTTTACATCATCGTGATAATACGCGTGAAAATTAAAATGTTGAGCGCGAATAATATGGAAATTAAGATCTCCACCATATTTGAACCGCTTATCTTTAAGTCCGTAAGCACCGTAAGCACCAATACTTAACCAAGGAATAAGTCGTTCGTTTGTCGTTCCACCCAATCCAAAACGGAAACCTTCAAAATTGTTAAAATTGATAATGTCTAGCAAAGACAAATCAAACCATTTGATGCGAATATTTCCTTTTAGTAGTTGTTGCAATCCATCTAATTTCTTCTCTAATTTCATGGATTGAGAAACACTGTCCACATAATGATACGTTTCTTGTTCTCTTGCTGACAATGAATCTCCACGCATGACAATCCAATCTTCTTCGGAACGTTTATTCGCATTATCTTCTACCTGAACGGGAGCGCCGCCTGTTTTTAATTCAGACTTCTCTGGATCTAGTTTTACATTTTTAAATGTACTTGTATTAGAAACAACAAAGCCTTGCAATCGACGAGAACTAGAGCTATCCGATGAAGACGAAGCACTGTCTGAAACACTTACAAAGGAGATGGGAATAATTGTTTTTGCTTCTTTAGGAAACCAGGTTGTATCGTTCATTTTTTCATACGACATTACAATCGTAATTGGATTTTTTGTAGAACCTGCAATTCCAAATAAAGAAGGTAATTCATACATCACATTTTCTATTGCCCAATTTTCTGAATGAATAAAAATTTTACCTTTTAATCCTTTAAAATCCTTCCCTTTTCTTGGATGAAAATCAATAATAAAAACACTGTCTTTTCCTTCAAATAAAGTATCTTGAAGAATAAAATAATAACCAGAATAACCGCCTTTGCTGATTGGATTCAGGTAAGAAGTTCCAAATAGTACGAGTGGATTATCGTAAGCAGAAAACGCTTGAATTTGCGTAGCAATAGCAGCAAACATTGGGTTTTCTAGTCCAGCCGTTTTGGTTGCGGTTACGACTTCTTTTTTATTATTGACTGGCTTATAACGCACTTCGCTATAGGTTTCCATACGAAAAGCTTCTCTTTTACTGAAAAATTTAACGATTTCTTGAGAAAGTGTATCTGTTAACGAATCTAGGATGGGTAATTCTTTTTTATCGATATCTGCTCTAAAAAGCGTGTAACTATCGTGTGTGTAACTGTGTGTGAATTTTACGTCATTCTCCTTTATTCTATCCAAAGTGTTTTTTATGATTCGCAGCGCAGGATTAACGCCCGCTTTAACTTCAACAGCATTTAAAGTTGTTTCTGAAGTTTCTAAATAAACCCATTTTGGATACGTATTCTTATATGTTTTTTTGGCATATCCAATAAATGAAAAAACAATTGAATCCGGTTTATCTTTTAAAACAAGCTTAAATTTTCCTTCAACATCTGTAATGTCTCCGGTAACGACTTTGTTTTTATAGGAAATAACATTCACAAACGGCATTGTTTGCTTAGAAGTCAAATCGAAAACAGTTCCCTCAATGGTTAATTGAGCATATCCAAAAATGGAATTAAAAACGAGGAGTGAAATAAGTAGTATTCGATTCATTCACCAAAGATAGGAAAATACGAAAATTAGCGCTATTTATTTCGGAACTCTATATTTAATTTTTATCTTCGTAGAAACTTTAGGGGTGCTGAGGTAAAACTTTGCTGAGAAATACCCTTTGAACTTGAAACGGATAATTCCGACGAAAGGAAAAGTGTTTCTCTCCCCTATTCATTTTATTGAAATGCAAATTTGGTTAAATAACTTTGCCGAAAATATTGAAGAAAAAAGTTTACATAAACTTTTGGAAAGCAAGCAATTAACAAACAAAAAAGGAATAGCAATTGCTGTTAATGAATATGTTATTCCCAAAACTAAATGGGAAACAACTTCGCTCAATGAAGGCGATAAAATTACGATTATCCAAGCAACAGCAGGAGGATAGCAAGTTTATAACGACAATAGAAATAAAAAATAATATGAAGAAACAAGAAACAACACCGACAGATAAATCCATTACACGTGCACCTTTTCCTGCATCGAAAAAAATCTACGTTAAAGGTAAAATCCACGATATAGAAGTTGCTATGCGCGAAATTTCACTTGATGATTCGCATGCAATTGGGAATGGACAACCATTAAAAAACCCTGCTGTTACAGTTTACGACACTTCTGGACCTTACACTGACCTAAACATAGAAATCGATGTCAAAAAAGGACTTCCTCAATTGCGTCAACAATGGATTTTAGATAGAAATGATGTGGAAGAATTGTCCGATATCTCTTCTGATTATGGTAAAAAACGACTAGTTGATGACAAATTAGATTATTTACGTTTTACGCATTTGAAAAAACCATTAAAAGCGAAAGCTGGACACAATGTTTCTCAAATGCACTATGCGAAAAAAGGAATTATCACTCCAGAAATGGAATATATTGCCATTCGTGAAAATCAAAAGATTGATGAAGTTATTGAATTGGCTAAACAACATCCAGGAGAAAGTTTTGGAGCAAATACGCCGAAAGGATTAATTACGCCCGAATTTGTACGCGATGAAATAGCTGCTGGTAGAGCAATTATTCCAAATAACATTAATCACCCAGAGAGTGAACCGATGATTATTGGTCGTAATTTCTTGGTGAAAATCAATGCGAATATTGGTAACTCTGCTGTCACTTCAAGTATAGAAGAAGAAGTGGAAAAAGCTGTTTGGGCTTGCCATTGGGGAGCAGATACAATTATGGATTTGTCAACCGGAAAAAATATTCACGAAACCAGAGAATGGATTTTAAGAAATTCTCCTGTTCCAATTGGAACAGTTCCAATTTACCAAGCGTTGGAAAAGGTAAACGGTAAAGCAGAAGATTTGACATGGGAAATTTTTAGAGACACATTAATCGAACAAGCTGAACAAGGTGTAGATTATTTCACGATTCACGCCGGTGTTTTATTGCGCTATGTGCCAATGACAGCAAAACGTGTTACAGGAATTGTTTCTCGTGGAGGTTCTATCATGGCGAAATGGTGTTTAGCACATCACAAAGAAAGTTTCCTTTATACGCATTTTGAAGAAATTTGCGAAATTATGAAAGCTTATGATGTAGCTTTTTCTTTAGGAGATGGTTTACGTCCGGGTTCTATTGCCGATGCAAACGACGAAGCACAATTTGCTGAATTGGAAACATTGGGAGAATTGACAAAAATTGCTTGGAAACACGATATTCAAGTAATGATTGAAGGTCCGGGTCACGTTCCTATGCACATGATTAAGGAAAATATGGACAAACAATTAAAAGAATGTCACGAAGCTCCTTTTTACACACTCGGACCATTAACAACAGATATTGCACCAGGTTATGATCACATTACGTCAGGAATTGGAGCTGCGATGATTGGTTGGTTCGGTTGTGCTATGTTGTGCTATGTTACACCAAAAGAACACCTTGGACTTCCTAATAAAAAAGACGTTAAGGATGGTGTAATTACGTATAAATTAGCTGCTCATGCTGCGGATTTAGCGAAAGGACATCCGGGTTCTCAACACAGAGACAATGCACTTTCAAAAGCACGATTTGAATTTAGATGGGAAGATCAGTTTAATTTATCGCTTGATCCAGATACAGCAAGAGAATTTCACGATGAAACGTTGCCTTCTGATAATGCAAAAACAGCGCATTTCTGCTCAATGTGTGGTCCCAATTTCTGTTCAATGAAAATTTCTCAAGATGTGCGCGATTATGCAGATCAATTAGGAGTTGACGAAGCAGAAGCTATCCAAAAAGGAATGGAACAAAAATCGAAAGAGTTTGCTGAATTAGGTGCTGATTTATATTTAGATCCAAAGGATATTCAAAAAAGCTAAAATAAACCATTGCTAAAAAGACAAATTTGAAAGGAGTCGTTATTAAATCTACAGGAAGTTGGTATCAAGTGATGACCGATAACCATGCGGTCATTTCTTGTAGAATCCGTGGAAAAATAAGACTTCAAGGATTAAAAACTACGAATCCAATTGCAGTTGGCGACCACGTTTCTTATGATTGGGAAAACGAAGGTGAAATCGACGGCGTAATAACCGATATTGACAATCGAACAAATTATTTAGTTCGAAAATCTGTTAATCTAAGCAAACGTTCGCATATACTTGCGGCTAATATTGACCGTTGTTATTTACTCGTAACACTTCGTGAACCCGTTACGCAATTAGCATTTATTGATCGATTTTTAGTTTCTGCAGAATCATTTCGTATTCCTACAACACTTCTTTTTAATAAGTCAGATATTTATTCGGATGAAGACAACCAAATGTTTGAAGCTTTGGTAGAAATCTACTCCAAATTAGGATACCCATGTGTTAAAATAAGTGCATTGAGTGATGCTAGTATTACTTTTCTTCGAGAAGAGATAAATGGAAAGCAAGTAATGTTTGCTGGACACAGTGGTTCAGGAAAAAGCACCTTAACAAATGCTATTGACCCAACAATAAATACAAAAATTGGTTCTATTTCAGATCGTCATTTACAAGGGAAACATACCACAACATTTGCAGAAATGCATCCCATTGCTTCTGGTGGATTTATTATTGATACTCCAGGAATAAAAGCTTTTGGATTGGTTGATATTGATAAAGAAGTACTTTCTCATTATTTTCCTGAAATGAGAGCTGTTTTGAATGAATGTAAATATCATAATTGCCAACACGTCAACGAACCACAATGTCGTGTAAAAGAATTGGTTGAGAAAGAATTGATTCATCCTTCACGTTATTACAATTACTTGCAAATGATGCAGAATGACGAAGAAGCACATTATCGTAAAGCAATTTTTGGATGAGAGTAATTATACAACGTGTAAAAAATGCGAGTGTTTCCATAAATGGTGTAGAAAAATCTAGCATACAAACTGGATTGCTTATTTTATTAGGAATTGAACACGAAGACACGCTTGAAGATATTCAATGGTTGGTTCAAAAAATTACGCAACTTCGCATTTTTAGTGATGCAGAAGGTAAAATGAATCTCTCTTGTCATGATAAAAATGGAGATTACCTTGTTGTGAGTCAATTTACACTTTTCGCAAGCACAAAAAAAGGCAATCGTCCGAGTTATATCAGAGCTGCACGACCAGAAGTTTCTATTCCACTTTACGAACTATTTGTTCAAACACTAGAACAAATAGTTCAAAAAAGAGTTCAAACTGGTGAATTTGGAGCAGATATGCAAATTTCTCTTACCAACGACGGCCCCGTAACAATCACTATTGATTCAAAAAATAAAGAATAATTTTTTCAACTTATCCTTCATTTTCTATTATGGTCGTTGTCCAGTCGGGCGTGTAATCGTTGTTGTTGGACGCGTTATCGTTGGGCGAACAGTTCCTGTATTAACTGTAGGAGAAGTTGTGGTGGTTGTTCCTCTCGTGCCTTGAATAATTTCTCCTGTGCCACGAATTGGTTTCGTAACTGGTACAACTATCTTTTTGTGTATCGATTTAGTATCTTGATTTGTACCTGCTTCATTTGTTGAAATAACTTTGATCGAATAACTTGTATGTGAATTATCAAACGCTAAAGGAAACGAAAATGAAATCTCATTATTTTCCATAACAGGATTGAAATCCGACAAAGCAACTCCATTGATGTAAACCTGCACTTGGTTGTAATTCGAAACATTTTTTACAACACCTTTTACCGTATAACTCATTCCATCAATCGTTTCTAAAACTTGACTAGGACTTGTAATTTCCACAACTGGAGGAAGAACAATTTGTTTTTGCTGATAATTCACCACTTTAGAATCAGAATCTGTTCCGGCAGTATTTGCAACAGTTATTGAAATTGTATTTGAGCCATTTATAAGTAATTGATTAAAACTTACTTTTTCATCGGCAAAATTAAAGGAAACAGAAGCTCCATTTACTTTTACACTGATATTACTTGGATTCGTAATATTTTGAACCAATGCAGTCACTAAAATTGTTGGCGACAAACTTACCTCTGGACTACGAACTGGGTTTGTAATCTGAACTATTGGCGCTTTCTCTTGTAAAGGTGGAACAAATATTCTTTTAAATGGAAACGACGCTTCTCCACATGCATTTGTCATATAAAGCAGTATCTCATTTGAACCTTTTGTTAGGTTTAAATTGGCAGAAAACGCACCTGTTGTTGCATTAAAAATAAAATTAATTGGATTTCCATTTAACTTTAAAACTAAACCGCTTGCATTGTCAACGTTTTTCACCAAGCCAGAAAGTGTGAAATTTGGATTAGACGTTGTTGCGCCATTTACGATATCAGAAGAAAGTTCAAAAACAGCATTTTCACAAACAACATTATTCACATTCCAAGTTAACGAGCTTGATCCACAATCATTCGACACATAAATAGTTATCACATTATTACCAGGAACAAGCTTTGCTACTGATTGGATTGTGTGTGCGATAGTATCAAATCTAAAACGAATTTCCTCTCCATTTAATTTAACAATCACTTGTTCTTCAGATGTAATATTTACTGTTGAAGCATAAAAATCAAATCTATCCGATTGCATTTGCAAATCCAAAATTGATGGCTTTATTGCGCTAACAGATGGTAAATCACATGGAGCAGCGGGTTTTTTATACTCTATTGTTCGCGTAACTGTTACCATACCACATTTCGTACGGGCTGTAAGTTCGAGCACATTCATTCCTTCTGATAATTGAATTAATTCTTGTACTTGCTTAGAAGTTACATCAAAATTAACTGCTCCTACAGTATTTCCATTTAACTTAAAGGAAAGTAGGTTTGCACTTTCAACAAAATTCGTTTGTACCTTAATTGTTAACATAGAATCTTCCGTAGATGTGCCATTTTGAGCAGGAATCATCCAACTTAAAGTAGGTTTATCACATGGAGCAACAGGTTTTACATATTTTATATTCGTAGATTGAGAAACTGTTCCTCCAGAGTTGGTTGCGCTCACTTCAAGTAGATTTGTTCCTTCCAATAAAATTGCATCGTAAGTAATTTGTTGCGAAACAAAATCAAATGCATTTATTGGAACAATAACACCGTTAAAATGAACTACTACATCACTTTTAGCATTTACGTTTGTTGTAATTGCCTTAAATGTATAATTGCTCGTGCTAACTGTAGTACCTGTTACACTTGGTTGTGTAATTAATAATGTCGGCGGAGTTACCACTTCACGAATGATATAATTTATTTCTTGATTATCTTCATTTTGACCAGCCGTATTTGTTGCTACAACTCGAACAGTATTCATTCCTGCATTCAAATTTGCCGTAAAATCAACTTCTTTTGTTAAAGTATTGTAAGTAAAATTTGTCGTTGAGACTGTATTTACAAATACTTGTATCTCACTTTTTTGAGTCACATTTTGCACAGTTGCTTTTACTGGACTACTAGCCGTATATGTCGAAGCAGGATTTCCATCAGGAGAAATAATAACAACTTGTGGAGGTAACGTTAAATTTGGCTGGCGATAAATAATCGTGGTTGTAGCTTCCGCTTCGCCATCTGCATTAATTCCACGAACATAAATACTATTTGCACCATTCAATAAACTTGTTTGGAAATCAATTGTTTGCGAAGAGCTATTATAATTGAAATTCGTAGTTGAATTTCCATTAATCTTTACTTCAACATGTTGTTTATCAACCACATAACGAACCAAAGCTTTCACATTATAAGAAGAAGCAACACTTGTTTGAGGATTAGCAATTGGATCAATGAAGTTTACCAAAGGAGGAGTTTTTGGAGCACTTCGTTGATAAATTAAAGTCGTGCTTTTAACATCTTGACCAACTTCATTTACACCTTTTATAGTGATGACATTTGTTCCAAAAACCAATGAATTTGCAGTAAACGTGACAATTTGAGTAGATTTGTTGTAATTAAAATTTGTCCAATTTGTTCCATTAATTGTAACCGTAATATCTGATTTAGAATCGACATTAAAAACGGAAGCCGTAATTGGAGCTGTATTTACATTAATCGTATATGGATTTTGATTAGGCTGAATAAATTGAACTATTGGTCCTTCTCTTTTAATTGGCTGATTATAAATTATCACAGTAGATTTTGAATCTGTTCCAGCGACATTAGTTGCAGTTATTTCAACAATATTTGCTCCTTCAATTAACTGAATATTAGAAGTCAACACATGGTTTGCTCCATTGAAACTAAATGAATTCCAAACTACTCCATTAAACGACATTTTCACTTGATTGCTTTGCTCAACATTCAAAATGGTAGCATTTAATGGAAAACTAGGTGTAGAAACAGAATAAGGAGAATAAGAAGGATTTTGATACGAAATAATCGGCGGAGCAACTTGTGGTCTTTCCAAAATAATCACACGAGAATCTGAAAAAGTTCCACATTCATTAGCAACCCTGATTTCAAAAATGTTTTGTCCTGGTGCTAAAATAACGCCTGCTTCTAATTGATGTGTTGAAGTATTGTATTGGTAATTCGTATTTTCTACTCCATTTTGTTTAAATGATATTTGCTGGCGAGTTGTAATATTCGTCAATTGAGCCGCAAGTACAAAACGATCCGTTGTTGTAGAATAGTTTGTTCTTGGATCAACAATCGTAACAGATGGAGAAAGACAAGGTGGTGTTACAACGGGCGGATTAACAATTGGTGGATTGTTCGTCGTTGGATTTGTAGATGTAGGATTAGTAACAGCAGTTGAATCTATTGGCGCATCAATATCTCTTCTAGGTTTCGAGCCAATTTTTCTGAAATTGACTTTTATATACAAGCTTGTATAGTGATATAAATCTTTTGTTTTTGAAGGTTGTAAGTTGTTATCGTAATTTTTTCCATCAAACAAATCTCCACGGGTAAACGTTGTTTTGTGCTCTAGTCCAATTTGGAAGCGTGGTGTTATTTGATAACCAATTCCAAAACCTATACTTGGCATTACTGCCATCGAATATTTATTTCTATCACTTCCATTTAGAGGAGTGTCGTATGTTTTATCTTGAAAACTTTTTATTGCAGATGGGCTGTGACTTTGTAAGGTAGAATAATCATACATTGTTTTCTTGGTTGAATCTGCCAAAAATAAATTGCCAAATGTCTGATACCATGTGATTCCAATTCCACCAAAAACATACAAATCAATTCCTGTTCTTTCTCGAAGTGCATTTACGTGAACAGCTAATTCGATAGAACCTCGGTAAACATCTGCTTGAAAATTGCGCAAAACCATTCCGTTTGCACTGTCTAAATAATTGGTATATTGTCCTTGAGAACCATTATAAGCAGCGTCTGTTGGAGAAACTGGAGTTAACTTTGTATCTTGCCCAACCCAAAAGCCTCTCAAAAATCTTGCTCTTACATCTAAACTTATCGGGCGACCATAATTATATAAAAAAGATCGACCAATCATCGCTCCCCAACCTATTTGCGTTTTATTTTTTACATCTGTTGTATGCCATAAACCACCCGCATTTAAACCGATAAACCATTTTGAATCATTTTCATAATCACTATGGCTTTTAGTCTGAGAAAATACTGAAATAGAAAAAATGCTGATTAGGATTAATGTAATTAGTTGTTTCATCACGTTGAAAAATTTACTGTTCTTTTGTTTTGTTTTGCAAATACTATGCAAATTAACTATAAATTTACAATTCATTTGAAATAAATACGTTTAACGTATTAAGATTTAATTAATTTGATTGCGTTTTTCGCTTGTGTTATATGGTAAAAAGGCTATTTTTCTTATTCATAATATTAATTTCTGAGTTGGGATTTGGACAACCAATTAACGACGCATGCGCAAATGCGGTTGAACTTTGTCCAACGGTTGCTCAAAATATTAATAATATAGGAGCAACAACCTCAACTTGTTCAACATGTGAAGATTATTTCACCGCATGTTTTACACCTATAAATTCTGTTTGGGTTACATTTACAACTACAGTTGGCGGAAATGGTGCTTTTTCAATCACTTCTGTTCAATATCAACCTGTAAATAATGACAATAATTCGCTTAACGCAGTTGTAATTCAAGCTGGAACTCCATGTGACAATAGTACATTTACCGTTGTTGATTGTCTTGCTAACCAAGTGGGCGATTTCTTTTTTGGACTCACAGGGCTTTTACCGAACACACGATATTATGTGATGATTTCTGGAACTCAAAATGGACCTGGAGCCATTGACCCCACAGAAGCAACAATGGATGTAAGCGTATCTGGACCTGCTGTTGACAGAAGTGGATCAGGCATCGTTTATGGTGCTTCAAAAATAATTTTTTGCAAAGGAGATCCAACAGAATTAAAAATTGACACAACCAATTGTCCGGGTCAAAAAACATTCCAATGGTATAAAAATGGTGTACTTTGGTTTACGGGAACTTCCATTGATTTCTCTACCGATGAATTAGAATTAAACGATCAAGTTTATATTCAATGTAATTGTTTTGATGTTTGTCCTATTCTATCAACGAGTAACACAATTACATATACAGTTCTTGATTTCACATTAGATGCTGGACCAGATTATTCGATTCATCAAGGTGAAAATGTACAATTTCAAGCACAAACAAATAGTAGTAATTATTTTTGGACACCTGGGGAAAATCTGAGTGACCCAACTTCGCTTACTGCAATTGCTTCACCTCCATCAACAACAACGTATTTTTTAACAGCTTCCAACGGAATTTGCACAAAAACAGATGAATTAACGGTAACAGTTTCTAGTGAACTTGATATTCCAACCGTATTTTCTCCAAATGGCGATGGAATAGACGACACATGGAAAATCAAAGGAATAGAAAATTTTCCAGATGCAAGTGTAGATGTTTTAGACCGTTGGGGACAAAAAGTTTTTCAAACAGTGGGCTATTCGAGTCTAAAATGGTGGGATGGAACTTCACCAAGTGGAAAACCTTTAGCAACCTCAACTTATTACTACGTAATCAACCTAAACGACGCAAATAAAACTGTCCAAAAAGGACCAATAACGATAATGAGATGATAAAAAGATTACTCTTATTTTTGTTTGTTAATTTTTTGGGAATTACTTCTCTTGTTGCTCAACAGATTCCTCAATATACCCAAGCACCATTTAATCAATTTTCTCAAAACCCCGCTTTGGCAGGAATAGAGAGTTGTTTTAACGTCCACATTTTATACAGAAAACAATGGTGGGGAATTCCACAATCTCCTTCTGGTGGATTTATTACTTTATCAGGACAACTTGGTACGAAAAAGAGAAAATACTTGGGTGTAAAACATGGACTTGGATTAAAAATTGAAACAGATGCAACTGGACCTTTTGTTTCTAATAAAGTAAACTTTGCGTATGCTGCTCATTTTCCATTAACGAAAACTTTGTTGCTTTCTCTTGGAGCTTATGCTGGACTTAACAACATTGCTTTTGATGCTTCCAAAGTGAAGTCATTTTCGCCAGATCCAACGGTTCAAAATTCAAGAGTTTCTTATCTCGCGCCTGATGCTTCTTTCGGAGCCTGGCTAAACAATGAAAAGTTTTTTGTTGGATTATCAGCTCAGCAGTTAATTCCCATAAAATATGGTTTTGGAGATCAAGCAAAAATGCGCATGCACTTTTTATTCAACGCAGGTGGAAAAGTACCAATTGGCGAAAAAAATATTTCATTTTTACCTTCTGTTGCGCTTCAAATTCCACCAAAAGGACCGATGGCAATTAATTTATATGCTTTGTTCGATTTCAAAAATATCGTTACTACTGGAATTGGTTATCGAAGTCAAGAATCTATCATGTTTTTAGTGCGTGTAAAATTCTTAGGTTATTTATCACTCGCTTATTCTTTTGATTTAATGTTGAATCCACTAAAAGGAAAAGGGATGAAACAATCGCACGAAATATCACTCGTTTTCTCTACCTGTAAGAAAAAGAAAAACAATGCATCGGATTGCCCTGTTTTTGAATAAGATAAAGATTAGATCGTAATTAATTGTATCTCAATAAAATCTATATCTTTGGTTAACACGTAAGTCATAAAACTAGAACAATTTTTGTGAAAATCGGAAGAATTAAAGTGCGAAAACTACTGCCATTACTCATTTTCTTGTTTTTTGGACAAGCGCTGCTTGCTCAGAAGAATTTACCGACAACTATACCGAACATAAAAATCGGAAATGAGTCTGTTATTCCTTTTAAATCAGGAAGTTTATCGTTTTATAACGACATCGACAAATCACTTACGATTCAAAAAATTAATCAAAATAAAGCTACACTAAAAAAGTTTGTCCCCTTTTTACAAGATACACCCAATTTTGGATTTGCAACAAATGACATTTGGTTTTTAACCCGACTTCAAAATCCTTCTGAACAAATAAAAAATGGATTTTTAGAATTCTCTAACCCTATTTTAGATGAAATCGATTTATTTGAATGGAACGATGAAAACAATCAGTTTAATTTAGCGGGAAAAACAGGCGATCAAATTGCATTTTCAAAAAGACCTGCTGCTCAACGCAATCTATTACTTCCTTTTACACTTCAACCAAAAGAATCTAAACTTGTCCTGATTCGAATCAATAATGGTGGTGAGCAATTTCATTTTGAGTTATCCTATAAAACTGCTGATCAACTTACACAGGACGATTATTTCCACCAGTTTTTCTTCGGAATCTATTTTGGAATTTTATTATTCGTACTTATTTTCAATACATTTATGTATGTTTTGATAAAAGATAAAACATCTAAATACTACGTTTTATACATCTTAAGTTTGGGCGTTTTACAACTATCATTAAACGGTTTTTCAAAAGAATTCTTTTGGCCAAATAGCGACTATTTAACCAATCATATCAATCCGATTTTCGCATCACTCGGCGTATTTTTCCTCTTGCTTTTCACCTACGATTTCTTGAAATTAGACACCTTAATGCCACGAATTGCTCGTGTATTTAAGATTATTGGTGTAACGATCTTTATTAATACCATTTTATCGTGTATACCACATCCAATTGCCTATCAAGTATCTGTTTTGTACATCAATGGTGTAACTTTATTACTTGCAATTGCTATTATTCCCATGGCGATTTATGCTGTTCGACAAAAATTCAGACCGGGAAGGTTTTTTGCGTTGGCATTTATTGCTTTGGTTTTAGCTGTTTTAGGTTTTGTGCTTAAAAACTTTGGTTTACTTCCTTCCAATAATTTCACTAATTATGGATTACAATATGGTTCTGCATTAGAAGTGATTTTACTCTCTATTGCGATTATCGATCGTTTCAAAGATTTTAAAGACACGGCTTTTTCTCGTCTGAATGAACTCAATGATATGCGTCAAAAAGCCAATGAAGTTTTGGAGCAAAAAGTAGAAGAACGAACTGCAGAAGTAAATCTACAAAAGCATAAAATTGAACTCCAAAATGAAGAATTGGAGAAAAAGAAAGACGAAATTTTAAGTAGTATTGAGTACGCAAAACGAATTCAACAAGCTATTTTACCTTCCAATCAAGCAGTAAATGAACTACTTCCAAAAAATGGAATTCTTTATTTGCCGAAAGATATTGTTGCAGGAGATTTTTATTGGGTAGAACCATTTTCTAAACAAGATACTTCAAAAGTATTTTTTGCTGTGGGAGATTGTACAGGTCACGGTGTTCCTGGAGCAATGGTAAGTGTAATTTGTCACAATGCTTTGCATATTGCTTTAACAGAATCACAAGACACGCAAACAGGATTGCTTTTAGATCGCGTGGATCAACAAGTAAAAGAAAGTTTTTCTGTCGGTAATTTACAAATCAATGACGGAATGGATGTTTCATTGGCTTGTTGGGATAAAACAACTAAAACAGTTACTTGGTCTGGAGCAAATAATGCACTTTGGATTATCCAAAATGATGAATTAATCGAATACAAAGCGAATAAACAACCGATTGGTAGAGGATATGAAAAGATGAATTTCACTACGCATAGCATAGATGTAAAAAAAGGAGATCGATTAATTTTATTCTCTGACGGCTATGCTGATCAATTTGGTGGTGAATTAAAAAAGAAATTCAAATCAAAAAATTTGAAACAATTGTTAATCGAAACATGTGCTTTATCAGCTGAACAGCAAACTGAAAAATTACATCAAGCATTTTTAGATTGGGTAAAAGAAGATGAACAAATCGACGATGTGTGTATTATGATTGTTGAGATTAGCGAATAAAACTAGGAATGTATTTCAGTAAATGATTTTGAACTTAAATTCCCTACATTTGTGGGTTCAAACATTCAACTTCATACAATCATGCGTATTAAATCCATATTTATTCTTTGTACACTTTTTCTTTCATCTATTTCTTTTAGTCAAATTAAAAAGCACGTGTTGTTCTTAGGAAATAGCTACACTAGCGTAAATAATTTACCTCAAATGGTTGCTGATGTTGCTTTATCTGCAAGTGACACTTTAGTATTTGATAGCAATGCTCCTGGTGGAAATACTTTACAGCAACATTCTGTAAATCCTGTTTCACTGAATAAAATCTATGTCGGTAATTGGGATTATGTTGTTTTACAAGAGCAAAGTCAACTACCTTCATTTCCGATAAGCCAAGTTCAATCAGATGTATTTCCGTATGCAAAGAATCTTAACGATACCATTAAAAAATACAATGCTTGTGCAGAAACGATGTTTTACATGACATGGGGAAAAAAGAATGGCGATGCAAGTAATTGTGTTTCGTGGCCACCCGTTTGTACTTATCAAGGAATGGATAGTCTTTTGAATGAAAGATACATGACAATGGCGACAGATAACAACGCTGTTGTCTCACCAGTTGGAGCCGCTCGGAATTATATTCGCGCAAATTTTCCTGGAATAGAATTGTACGTTGGAGATGAAAGTCACCCAACAGTTACTGGTTCTTACGTTGCTGCTTGTTGTTTTTATTCCGTTATTTTCAGAAAAAGTCCTTTGTTAATTTCGAACGATTATGGTTTATTAACTGCAGATGCCTTAAACATAAGAAATGCTGTAAAAACGATTGTGTATGACAGTTTGAGTATGTGGTTTATAGGAAAATACGATCCAATAGCTGATTTCACAGAATCTGTTGTTGCAACCAACACACTTTCTTTTGCAAATCAATCTACAAACGCAACAACTTATCATTGGGAGTTTGGCGATGGTGCTTCATCTTCAATTGAAAATCCAACGCATATGTATGCTAATCCAGGTTCTTACCAAGTAAGTTTAATTGCTTCTCACTGTAGTCATTCTGACACCCTAGAAATGACTGTTAACGAACAAACAATGGGAATAAACGAAAATGGTTTGGCTTCCGAAATTGTCGAGGTATATCCAAATCCGATCAAAGATAAATTGACTATTTTATCTTCTAATATTCAAGAAGTAACGCTTTTTTCGCTGAGTGGACAAAAAATGAACTGCACACTTCATAAAGAAGGAAAAACGAATACCTTAGATCTTTCAACTATTTCTGCAGGAACTTATTTGCTCGTTATTACAACAAGTGAAGGCGTATTTAACCAACGCATCGTAAAAGATTAAACGTCTCTAAATTACAAGAACATTGATTACGAAAATACAACTTACTGTTTTACCTCATCTAGCTTTTGATGAAGATGCAATTCTCGAATTGGCAGCAGAACAGTTAGCGAAAAAGAAAACTGAAATCGCTGTTCTTGTTGTAAAACGTTCTATTGACGCACGTAGAAAACCTGTAAAATACTTACTTACCTTAGAAGTTTATATAGGTGAACCATTACCAAAAAAATCAGCGTATTTCATTCCTCAAAACGTAAGTAAAGAAAAAGAAATTGCTATTATTGGCGCTGGTCCAGCTGGATTATTTGCTGCTTTGAGAGCAATAGAAATGGGGCTAAAACCCATTATTTTTGAGCGTGGAAAAAATGTTCAAGAACGACGAAGAGATTTAGCAAAAATCAATAAAGAACAAATCGTCAATCCAGAGTCTAATTATTGTTTTGGAGAAGGAGGAGCTGGAACTTATTCTGATGGGAAGTTATATACGCGTTCTAAAAAAAGAGGAAGTGTTGAACAAGTCTTGAATTGGTTGATAGAATTTGGAGCAGAAAAAGAAATTAGTGTAGATGCACATCCACATATTGGTACAAATCGACTTCCAAAAATTATTGAAAAAATTCGAGAAACCATTATTGAATACGGCGGTGAAGTTCATTTTGAGAGTAAATTAACCGATTTAATCATTGAAGATAATTGCATAAAAGGAGTTGAGATAAACGGTACAAAAACAGTTCATTTTGATGAAGTTATTTTAGCCACAGGACATTCTGCTCGCGATATTTTTTATTTATTGAATAACAAAGGAATTGAGTTAATTGCCCAACCATTTGCCATAGGTGTAAGAATTGAGCATTCGCAAGAGCTGATCAATGCTATTCAATATCACAAAGATACGAATGAAGACATTTTGCCACCAGCAAGCTACGCTTTGGTAGAACAAGTAGATGGAATGGGTGTTTATTCATTTTGTATGTGTCCTGGTGGAATTATTGCACCTTGTGCTACGGCGCAAGATGAAGTAGTAACCAATGGTTGGTCTCCGTCAAAGCGCAATAACCCATATTCTAATTCGGGAATTGTAGTTCAAATTCCAGTTAGCGATATGCCGGGCGACCAAGAAGATCCATTAATTGGGTTGAAATATCAACAAAAAATAGAGCGTGATTGTTGGGTAGCAGGAGGAAAAACACAGCATGTTCCAGCGCAGCGCATGATTGATTTTGTAGAGAATAAAGTTTCAAAAGATTTGCCTAAAACATCTTATATTCCAGGGTTGACCTCTGTAAATCTGAATGAAGTTTTACCTGCTATTATTGCAAAACGTTTACAGAAAGCTTTTGTACTTTTTGGAAAAAAAATGAATGGCTACTATACCAATGAAGCCATTTTGCATGCGCCAGAATCGCGGACTTCGTCTCCAGTTCAAATACCGAGAGACAAAATTACGATGGAGCACACCCAAATAAAAGGACTTTACCCATGTGCAGAAGGAGCAGGCTACGCAGGTGGAATCGTTTCTGCAGCTATCGACGGCATCAATTGCATGGATAAGATTTTGTTGCGTTATGGGAAGATTTCACATTAAAATACAATCTACTAGCTCCTTAATTTCGAGAAAACTCTGAAAGCAAAATAGCTGTTGCCATAGAAACGTTTAAGGATTCTCCACCGCCAAACTGTGGGATAAACAATGCCTCTTTTACATACGTTTGTATTTCTTTAGAAATTCCATTTCCTTCGCTTCCCATGACCAAAAGTCCTTTTCGTTGAAGTTGCTTCTTGTAAATATTTTCTCCATTCAACAAAGCACCAAATACTGGTAATGTATTGTTTTGCATGAATTCTACTAAATCTAAATAAACTACACGCACACGAAAAACAGATCCCATAGAAGCTTGAACGACTTTTGTATTAAAAATATCTACGCAGTCTTTACTGCAAATAACTTGTTCTACACCAAACCAATCTGCTAAACGCAGTATCGTTCCCATATTTCCAGGGTCTTGAACGCCATCCAACACCAAGGCAAAATCGGTTGCTTTGTACGTGAGCTCTGGTTGTTTGAAAACAGCCAAAATACCTTGTGGCTGAACAAGATGTGTGATTTTTTTAAACGTAGTTGCATCTACTATTTCAGGTTCTATAGGATAATCTATTTTATTTTCAAGCGCAAAAGTATCTGAAATTATAATTTGTTGAAGATAGGAAGCGTGACTTTCCATTAATTCAAATACCATTCTTTTTCCCTCAACTACAAATAATTGGCTGGAATCACGGTGCTTTTTATGATGTAAAGAAGAAATAAGTTTTATTTGACTCTTTGAAAGCATAGCTCCACGATGTTTTTTAATACTTTTGTTACAACTTTGAATTTGTGAAAGTAACTAAACGATTATACATAATTATTATTTTTCTACCAATTTTATTGGGATGTCGCTTAACCAAGGACATTCCAACGGGAAGCTATTTGCTAAAAAAAAATAAAATTATCGTTTCTGGAGACAAATTATCCAAAGAAGATTTACAATTAGTTCCAAGACTTAAACCCAATAATAAATATTTGGGAATGAAACTTCGCTTAGCAGCTTATATTGCGGTTGATAGTGCAAAAGTGGCTCAAAAGCGTTTCAAAGAGAACATCCAAATCCATGAACATAATGCTAAGAAAAAGGCGAAAAATAAACGAAAAAACGAAAAACGCATCAAAAAAGCAATCAAAAGAGGAAAAACGAGCTATAATAGAAAGCAACTTGATTTAAAAGATACACTCGAACCTAAAAAGTTTTTCAGAGAGTGGCTCAAATATAAAATTGGCGAACCACCCGTTTTGTTAGATTCTGGGTTAGTCGATCATTCATTAGAGCAATTTCATTTGTACATGAATAAAAAAGGGTATTACTACTCTACCGTCAAAGACACCATTCTCTATGGAAAGAAAAAAGCAACTGTCGAGTATCGAATTACAACAGGAAAGCCTTATCGAATTGATAGTATTTATTATGTATCCGAAAATAAAGATTTGGTCAATACCATAAAGAAGTTTGTAAGACAAGAGAATGCTATTCCAAAAAAGATGGTGTTTGACGCTGATTTATTAGATGATTTGCGCTCCAAAATTGCCCGAGCAATGCGTGATTCTAGTTATTATGGATTTAATGACAATAACATCTATTACATTGCAGATACAAATGGAAGAGATTTGACTGTAAGTATTGGAATCGGGATAAAACCTAGGTCTATTCGTCTTTCAGAAAATAGCGATTCCACGATGACCATTCCATTTGCTACACACAAAGTTTCCAATGTATATTTCCATATTTCTGACACAGCTTATTTCAAAGGAAATTTTAAAGAACACATCGATAGTTTAGGTCTCCCACTTACCAATGATGAACATTTTGTACAAACGTTGGATACATTATTTTATCAATCCAAAGGAAGATTTAAAAATAGGAGTTCATCGTATTTCTTGTACAACACAAAACTCAATATTAAGCCTCAATTTGTGGAACTGAAGAACTATTTGGAACACGGAGAGTTTTATAAAAATTATTATTTAGAAAGGAGTTATTCGCAACTTTTGAGTATGGATGTTTGGCAATCGATAAAGCCTGTCTTAAAAGAAGATTTAACCACACAAGATATTGAAGCCCATTACTACCTTATTCCCGCAAAAAAACAAAGTTATACGTTTGAGCCTCGAGCTACTAACTCCAATGGATATTTAGGGGTTTCAGCATCAGTTAATTACGTGAATAAAAATCTTTTCCGAGGAGGAGAGAAATTAACCATTTCCATGACAGGTGGATTTGAGTCATCTCCACCCATTTTTGACAAGGGATTATCCGATGAAAAAATTAAAAAAGCAACGCGAAGTTTTAACGTATTTGAGTTTGGACCTTCTTTAAAACTAGAACTGCCCGGATTATTTCCTTTTAAAGCAACTACTTTCTCGAAAAGACAAATTCCAAAAACCGAATTTGGATTAGCCTATTATTTCCAGAAAAGAACTAATTTCTCTCGAAATTTATTTCAGTTTAATTACGGATGGAAATGGCTTTCTGGAAAAACACAAACTTTTACATTTGGCTTTCCTTTTTTGAGTGTTATTAACTATTCAGATATCAAAAAACAACCTGAATTTGAACAAAAATTAGCGCAATTAAATGACCTTTTCTTGTTAAACACCTACTCCGATCAGTTGATTTTCCAAGACTGGAAGGTAGTCTATGTTTGGTCGAACGTACAACTACAGAAAAAGCACATTTTCAATTACACGATGAATTTTGACTTAGCAGGTAATTTACTCAACTGGGCAACAAAAAAACAAACACCAAATGCAGATGGAGTTAGGCAAGTGTTTGGAGTTCCTTTTAGTCAATTTGCTAGAATTGACAATGAATTCAAGCTTTATCAAAATATTAGCAAGAAAAATTCTTTAAATTATCGCTTACAATTAGGAGCCGGTTTACCTTATGGAAATTCAAAAACATCACTTCCATTTGGTTATTCATTCTTTGCAGGAGGTACGAATGACAACAGAGGTTGGCGTGCTCGTGAATTGGGCCCAGGTGGATATAAATTCTATCTAGATTCAAATAGAACAGCGACTCAAGTTGGAGATATTCGTATTGGAGCAACCGTAGAATATCGATTTAACATCGTATCTATTTTTAAAGGTGCTTTCTTCATGGATGCAGGTAATGTTTGGTTATTGAGAAATGATACTAAGCGACCAGGAGCTCAATTTACTTCGCAGTTTATCAATCAATTTGGTATAGCTGGAGGTTTTGGACTTCGTGCAGATTTAAAATTCCTTATTATTCGTTTAGATGTCGGTTTCCCTTTGCGTAACCCAGCTATGCCGACAGGGTCTAATTGGGTATTTCAATCCAGAGAAACCTATTTAAACGAGCTTTCTAACTATTATGGGGTTGATTATCAATCTAATCCAGATTTGAAAATACTTTTACACCCATTTACTCCACGTTTTCATATTGGAATCGGTTATCCGTTCTAATTTTATATATCAGTAGAAAATAATTTTTTACTACACTAAAATTATTATTTTTGTACGCTTATTAAAAAGATGAATATGGCTTATAATATCAAACCAGGAGTTGCTACAGGAGATGAAGTTCAAGCAATTTTTCAATTAGCTAAGAGTAAAGGCTTTGCGCTTCCAGCAGTAAACGTAACTAGTTCGAATACTGTAAACGCAACTATTGAAACAGCTGCAAAATTAAATGCACCTGTAATTATTCAATTATCCAATGGTGGAGCTCACTTTTTTGCCGGAAAAGGACTTTCAAATACAGATCAGAAAGCTGCAATTGCTGGTTCAGTAGCTGCAGCATTGCATATTCATACATTAGCAGAAGCTTATGGTGCGGTAGTTATTTTGCATACAGATCATTGCGCAAAAAATTTATTGCCTTGGTTTGATGGTTTGATGGAAGCTAACGAACGTCATTTTGCACAAACAGGAAAATCTTTATATAGCTCTCACATGCTTGATCTTTCTGAAGAACCGATCGAAGAAAACATTGAGATTTCAAAGAAATATTTAGCTCGTATGGCTAAAATGAATATGACCTTGGAAATTGAATTAGGTGTAACAGGAGGAGAAGAAGATGGTGTTGACAATTCAAATGTTGACAGTTCAAAATTATATACGCAACCGGAAGAAGTAGCATACGCATACGAAGAGTTGATGAAGATAAGTCCGCGATTTACAATTGCAGCCGCTTTTGGAAACGTACACGGCGTATATCAATCTGGAAATGTAAAATTAACACCAAAAATATTGCGCAACTCTCAAGAGTTCGTTCAGAAAAAATTCAATTTGAATCACAATCCAATCGATTTCGTATTTCACGGTGGATCAGGTTCTTCAGTAGAGGAAATTAGAGAAGCAATTGGATACGGAGTGATCAAAATGAACATTGATACAGATTTACAATTTGCTTATTGTGAAGGTATTCGAGATTATATGACAACTAATATTGAGTATTTAAAAACTCAAATTGGTAATCCTGAAGGAGCAAATAAACCAAATAAGAAAAAATACGATCCAAGAGTATGGTTAAGAGAAGGCGAATTAACATTTGTGCAACGATTAACACAAGCTTTTAGTGATTTAAACAATAATAATCCCTTAATTTGAGGCGTAAAGTTTTAACAACAAAATACTATGAGTAATTGGTTTAAACGAATGAAAGAGGGAATTACAACCTCTACACAAGAAAAAAAAGAAACACCAGAAGGACTTTGGTACAAATGTCCAAAATGTAAAACGGTCGTAACTGTTGACGACCATTTGACAACAAGCTTTGTTTGCGAAAGATGTTCTCATCACGACAGAATTGGTTCAGAAGAATATTTCCATATTTTATTTGATGGTGGAAAATATACTGAGTTTGATGCTAAATTGACATCGGGTGACCCTTTAAATTTTGAAGACACAAAAAAATACGTTGATCGTATAAAAGACACACAGAAGAAAACTGGATTAACAGATGCTATCCGCAATGCCTATGGCAAAATAGATGGACAAAATTTAGTTATCTCTGCAATGGATTTTGGTTTCATTGGAGGCTCGATGGGTTCTGTAGTTGGAGAAAAAATTGCTCGTGCTGTTGACAAAGCTATTAAACTAAAAGCTCCACTATTAATCATCTCCAAATCTGGAGGTGCTCGTATGATGGAAGCTGGAATTTCATTAATGCAATTAGCAAAAACGAGTGGGCAATTAGGTGTGTTGGCAGAAAACAAACTTCCTTACATTAGTCTATTAACAGATCCAACAACTGGAGGTGTAACCGCTTCATTTGCTATGCTAGGTGATTTAAACATCGCTGAACCAGGTGCTTTGATAGGATTTGCTGGACCACGAGTTGTAAAAGAAACTATTGGTAGAGATTTACCAGAAGATTTCCAAACATCAGAATTTGTATTGGAACATGGCTTTTTAGATTACATTGTAGACAGAAGAGAACTTAAAACACAACTAAGTTTATCTATCAAACTATTGATGAATTAATTCAAATTTAGGTTGTAACGATAACTAAATTGATTTTTAATTGCTTGAAATTGTTAATTAAAATTATTAGTGTATCTTTGCACCTGATTTTATAGAAAATCGCGTACATAAAAATCATTAAATAATATTGGAATGTATTTAGACACAACTGAAAAAGAAGCAATTTTTAAAAAACACGGTAAATCTGAAAAAGATACAGGTTCTACTGAAGGTCAAATTGCATTATTTACTTACCGAATTGCACATTTAACTGGGCATTTAAAAAACAACCGTAAAGATTACGGTACACAACGTGCTCTACAACTTTTAGTTGGTAAGAGACGTAGCTTTTTAGATTACTTGAAGAAAAAAGATATCGAAAGATATAGAGCAATCGTAAAAGAATTAGGTCTTAGAAGATAAGAAATGATTAGATAAGTATTATGAAGGGGGCAGTTGAACGCAAGTTCGGTTGTCCTTTTTTTTTAGATTTGAGACTGAGAGTGGCAAGACTGAGAGACAAGATTTAAAGAGGCAAGAGACAAGACTTAATTCCGTAAGGGATGTCTTGTAGTCTTGACTCTTAAATCCCGCAAGGGATGTCTTGACTCTAATAAATAAGTAAACAAATAAATATGAATATAGGAACAAAAAAGTCCATCATTACTGGCGGAAAAGAGATCTCAATTGAGACCGGAAAATTGGCGAAACAAGCCGATGGCGCAGTAGTGTTACGAATGGGCGACACAATGATTTTAGCTACCGTAGTGGCGGCTAAAGACGCAAAAGAAGGAGTAGATTTCCTTCCTTTAACAGTAGATTATAAAGAAAAATTCGCTGCAGACGGTAGAATACCAGGTAGCTTTTTTAGAAGAGAATCTCGTCCATCAGAAAGAGAAATCTTGGTGATGCGTATCGTAGATAGAGCGCTTCGTCCTTTATTTCCAGATGATTATCACGCAGAAGTGCAGTTGATGATGCAATTAATCGCTTATGACGGAGTGAATTCTCCAGATGCATTGGTTGGTTTCGCGGCTTCATGTGCTATTGCAGTATCTGACATTCCGTTCAACGGACCAATGTCTGAAGTAAGGGTAGCTAGAATTGACGGTAAATTTATTATCAATCCAACTTTAGAGGAAATGGCACAATCAGATATCGATTGTATCATTGCTGGAACGATCGAAAATATCGTAATGGTAGAAGGTGAGATGAAAGAGATTTCTGAAGCTGACATGGTAGATATTATCAAAATAGCACACGAATCAATTAAAGAACAATGTCAGTTCCAATTAGATTTGGCTGCAATGATTCCTGCATCTCAACCAAAAAGAGAATACAACCACGAAGATCATAACGAAGAAGTTCGTGCGAAAGTGGCTGCTTTTGCTTATGACAAATGTTGCGCAGTTGCTCGTCAAGGACTTGCTTCAAAAGAAAAACGTTCTGAATTATTTGGAGCAATAAAAGAAGAATTAGTTGCTTCGTATTCTGAAGAAGAATTAGCAGTAGCTGGAAAATATCTTTCTGTTTACTTCAAAGAAACCATGAAAAAAGCGGTTCGCGACGTCATGTTAAACGAGAAAATTCGTTTGGATGGTCGTAAATTTGAAGAAATTCGTCCAATCTGGGCTGAAGTAGATTATCTACCTAGAGTTCACGGTTCTGCTGTATTTACACGTGGAGAAACGCAAGCGTTAACGACGCTTACTTTAGGTGGCAAAATGGATGAGCAAATGATTGACGATGTTACTTTTAAAGGAACAGAGCCTTTCATGTTACATTATAACTTCCCTCCATTCTCAACTGGTGAAGCGCGACCAATTCGTGGTACATCACGACGTGAAATAGGACACGGAAACTTGGCTTTAAGAGCTTTGAAACCAGTTCTTCCAGCAGACAATGCTTACACAATTCGTTTAGTTTCTGAAATTTTAGAATCAAATGGTTCGTCTTCAATGGCAACTGTTTGTGCTGGAACTTTAGCATTAATGGACGGTGGTGTTCAAATCAAAGCACCAGTTTCTGGAATTGCAATGGGATTAGTTGCTGACGGAGGGAAATTTGCTGTGTTATCTGATATTTTAGGTGATGAAGATCATTTAGGAGATATGGATTTTAAAGTAACTGGAACTGCTGCGGGAATTACTGCTTGTCAAATGGACATTAAAGTGGATGGTTTGCCTTACGAAGTATTGATTCAAGCATTGAACCAAGCACGTGAAGGACGTTTACATATCTTAAACAAGATTATCGAGACGATAGCTAAACCAAATCCTGATTTCAAACCACAAACTCCACGTATCGAAGCATTCAATGTGCCAAACGATATGATTGGAGCAATCATCGGACCTGGAGGAAAAATCATCCAAGCGATGCAAAAAGAAACGAAAACGATTATTACAATTGAAGAATTGCCAACTGGCGAAGGACGTGTTCAAATCATGTCTAACAACGGTGACGATATGAAAGCAGCTGTAAGTCGTATTCGCTTAATTGCTTTCCCTCCAATGGTTGAAGAAGGTGAAATCTATACAGGAAAAGTAAAATCGGTACAAGCTTACGGTGTATTCGTTGAAATTTTACCTGGAACAGACGGTTTGATTCATATTTCCGAATTCAACTGGGATAAAATCGAAAAAATGGAAGATTTCGCTAAAGAAGGTGACGTTCTTGAGTTTAAAGTTGTTGGAAAAGACGCTAAAACGAAAAAATGGAAACTTTCTCGTAAAGTGATGCTTCCTAAACCAGAAAAACAAGAGAACTAGAATTACTTAGTTTTAAAATACAAAAAAGGCAAGGATTAAAATCTTTGCCTTTTTTAATGCTATTAATTATAGTTCAATTCCAACTGGACAATGATCTGAACCGTGAATTTCATTTAAGATAAATGCTCTCTTAATTTTCGGCAAAAACTTCTCACTCGCTAAAAAATAATCAATTCTCCAGCCTACGTTTCTTTCTCTTGCTCCACCTCTATAACTCCACCACGTATATTTTACCTCATCTCCATTACAGAAACGGAAAGTATCTTTTATACCGTTTGCATCAAAAGCATTCATGCCATCAATTTCTTCTTGCATGAATCCAGCTGCTTTGTTATAATTTTCTTTCGGACGAGCCAAATCAATTGCTTTATGAGCCACATTAAGATCTCCACATACTACAACAGGTTTCTTTTGCTCCAATTTCTTAAGATAATTAAGAAAATCAGCATCCCAAGTTGAACGATAAGACAAACGCAAAAGCTCAGCACCCGAATTTGGGACATATACCGTTATTAAATAAAAATCTGCGAATTCTAACATCAAAACTCTACCTTCTTGATCGTGTTCTGCAACACCCATATCATTTTGAACGCTAAGCGGCTTTTCTTTTGTCAGAATAGCAGTTCCAGAATACCCTTTTTTAACAGCAGAATTGGAGTACAGATGAAATCCTGGAATATTTCCAATTGTTTCAGCTACTTGATCATCTTGCGCTTTGGTTTCTTGAAAACAAATAATGTCAGGATTCATTTGTCCAAGTGATTCCATAAAACCTTTGTTTTGAACTCCTCTAATTCCATTTACATTCCACGATATGATGCGCATAATTGATAATTTTATGTACGAAGTTAAAAATATTATTCATCAATTTTTCGAGTGGTTAGAGAAAATTATTTTAACGGCAGAACAAAAAATAATTACTAATCTTTATAAAAATATTGTGATAAGAATACAATAATGTATAAATTTATACGATTAATAAATAGATAGTTCCGTTTAATAAATAGGATTTAGCTTTTATAGGAAAAACAATAACTACACGCTACATTTGAAAATCAAGTAACTATAAAAATGAAGCCATCAACTGAATTATTTAGCCTCATAAAATCTTTGACAAAATCAGAGAAACGTTTCTTTAAATTATCATCTTCATTGCAAAGTGGGGAAAAAAATTATTTGAAAATTTTTGGATATATTGAAGAACAAGAAAATTATGATGAAGACGCTTTAAAAGAATATTTTAAAGACGAACGATTTATCGATCATCTTCCATCAGAAAAAAATCATTTATATAAACTCATACTAAAAAGTCTTCGTTCATTTTATGGAGAACAATCGGTAGGAAGTTTATTAAAGCAAGAGATTAAAAATGTAGAAATACTCTACAATAAAGCGCTGTATAAAGAATGTGAAAAATTTGTTCTTCGAGCAAAAAAAATCGCGAAAGAATTTGAAAAATTCTACTATTGGTATGAGTTACTTTCTTGGGAAAAAAAATTATTAGAAGAAGCGTATGAAGAAGGATTGCTCAATCGAAATTTGGATGCACTTATTATTGAAGAAGAGGAAGTTATTGCCAAACTTAGAAACCTTGCAGAATATCAAGTTTTATACTCCAAAATAAATTATTTGTTTAGAAGTGAAGGATTCTCTAGAAATGAAGAAGAAAAGAAAATCGTAGATGACATTTCTAATCATCATTTAATTTCAGGAAAAAATACGGCAATTTCAACGCGTGCAACAACAATGTGCTATTATATAAAAGGTTTATGTAGTGCAACGAACAGAGATTATACATCCAGTTATTTATTTTTCAATAAAGTACGTGAAATTTTAGATAGAAGTAATTTGTTAGAAGATGATTTGGGTAAGCGTTATGTATTAACCCTCTCTCATTTATTACGTTGTTATTTAGACAGTAAGGATTTTAAAAATGTGTTTTCTACTATATCCCAAATAAAAGCGTTAGAAGGCAAAAAAGGCTTCGAAAGCATGGATATTCGTATTCGTATTTTCACAGTTACTTCTATTACAAAGCTTATTACGCTGAATTATTTAGGAGATTTTGAAAAAGCGCATCAACTTATTCCAGAATTTGAAGAAAAATTCAAGTCTATGGATGAAAAGTTGAGTAAAGAGCAAAAAATTACTTTTATCTATCAAATAGCTTATACCTATTTTGGTATGGGTGAATATAAAACTGCTTTACAATATTTGAATGAAGTTCTCAACGACAATGAACAATTACTGCGTCAAGATATTTATACCTACGCTCGATTATTTAATTTGATTATTCATTTTGAATTAGAGAATTATGACTTCTTAGCTTATGTGATTAAATCCACCAATCGATTTATTAACAAAAGTAAAAGAAGTTATAAAATTGAAGGTTATGTTGTAAAACAACTCAAACAATTGTCAAAAGAAATATCTTCTAATAAACGATTAGCTAATTTCAGGAAAATGAAATTAGAAACTGAGGAGTTATTCAAAGACCCTCAAGAGCAAGTAATATTGGAATATTTTGACTTAAGTTCTTGGATTGATTCCAAAATACAATCGGAAACATTTATGGAAGCTGTAAAAAAGAATGCTAAAATCTAAATCCTAGAGATAATAGAACATTGTTTTTTGAATCATTAAACTGCGTTAAATTTTTAGCATCCGAAGGATTAAAGGCATAATAATTACGTTTACCTGTTTGCAATTTATAACTTAAATCAATATAAAAATTCTTCCATTTGTATCCAACTCCTACTGTGTAGAAAATGGTATTTCCCATCGCGCCTGACACATTTGATTTATAAGGTGAAGGATAATAAGCAAATCCTCCACGAATAAAGAAATTACTCGTTGCAGCAAATTCTGCTCCAAATCTTAAGTTTACAACACTTCTATACAAACTATTAATGGCAGCATTTTCTGTTTTAAAATCATACGAAGGAATAGAAGGATCATTGGAAGATTTCATTTTCATCCAATTGTAACTCATATATTCTACATCGAGATTCATAGCTAATCTTGAAAAAGCAACATAAGCAATCGAACCTATTACTTTCAGTGGAGTACGAATTCTATAAGCATAACTTCCCTGAGGCTGATTGTCTTTAGGAATTGTATAGACGATATCACTATGAGTTGATGTCATATTACTACTCCATGCTTCTTTGAAAGAAAGCATTGTCGGTGTATGGAAAGCTAAACCAATACGTAAATTGTCTATCGGTAAATAAATAGCCCCTAATTTTAAGTTTATTCCTCTTCCTTTTGTCGTTTGAGCATAATCATATTCAAATGAACGCAGTGAAACACCTACGGTATCTAGTAAAGATTCTTCATGCGAATAATTTTGTTGATAGTGAATTACTTGAAGTCCTACAGAACCGCCCACATATAATTTACCAATATAGTTTGCGGAAAATGAAAAATTATAGTCTGATACACCTCCCTTAGTTACAATTGTTCTTTTATGATACATATCTCCAGGAGTGAGTCGAGCAACATAATTAGATGTATTTGCATCCCAATCAATGGCGTAAGTATCATAAGCTATTGCCGTAGTAAATGGCTTGTAATCATAAATTTGCGATGGATCTACGCCACTTCCTTCACTAGCGAAAATTTCTAATAATGAATTGTAATTTTGTCCTTCGTAATACTGTCTATTTTGGTAATCGCTTGTTCTATTGTATGTAAATCCGAATTGAAGAAAATGCCAACCTCTACCTTTATATGTTCTATCAATTGCGGCTAAAGCTCCAAAATTAGATAGCGAAAAAGCAGCTCCTTTATCCGATGCTGAAGTTCCATTGTATACTGATTTTGAAGTCAAAAAAGCACCATTTCCACCAATAGAAAATTGATTTTGAGAGAAACGACCTAAGCCAGCAGGATTCGTATTCGCAACAGATAAATCTGCTCCAAGAGCTCCAAAAGAACCAGCCATGGCTTCATAGCGAGCAGATCCACCAAAGAATGTTTGGGAATAGCGCAACGCATCTGTTTCATTTTGTGAATATCCGAAAAAAGTAATGGTCAAAAAGACCATTACTAAAAATTTATTGTACTTCATACTAATATGCTTAATATCATCTTCTAGTGCTTCCGCCAACTGGAGACGATGAAGCTGGACGACCGCCGCCGCTTCCACCACCATAACCTCCACCACCAGCAGGTGAACTATATGTTGAACCTGAACCTCTGTTATATGAACCTCCATTATTTGTTGGAATTGGGCTTGAATAACCTTCATTTCTAGGGCTAGAATATGTTGAAGGTTGCGTTCCAGTTCTATTCACTGGTTGAGGAGATGAAGTTTGTGTTCCTCTATTATAAGGTTGAGGAGAACTTGTTTGTGTTCCTCTATAATTATAGTTAGAATTAGGCTGTGTATTTTGCGAAGGCTCACTTCTTCTCCATTGATCCATTGAAGAATTTGAAGAAGGTGTCGACGAACCTTGTACTGCAGGTCTATTAATCACAACCGGTCTTTCAGATACTACATTTGGTCTGTTGACTGGAGTAGCAGAAGAACTATTATTTTGAGTCGGATTCACAACTGCTCTATTTCTAGTAGCAACTGTACCCAATCCATTTTGAGTAGCTTCAATTGCTGGTTTCCAAGGTTTTGAATCTGGAGCAACAGTAGCTATTATCACACCTCTTTGTCCTTGTACCACTTCTGTTTTAGTATACGTTTTTCTATTTGACGCATTAGGAACGCTAATTGGCGTAGAATTAATTGGATCTACAACCATCATTTTTTCTTTTGGAGTGTAAGATGAGTAGCTTTGAGGCGTTGCATTCGAATATTGATGATGACCGATATAATTATTTCCATTTTTGTAATAACCTGAGCTTGTCATTTCATAGGTAGTCATTTGACCGCCACTATATGGACTCATGCCGTAGCCACCACCGTAACCTCCATATCCATATGGACTCATTCCATAACCTCCGTAGCCGCCGTACATTCCATAAGGGTTATAGCCATATCCACCGTAAGGACTCATTCCATACATTCCGTAGCCACCACCGTAAGGATAATAACCATATCCTCCGTAAGGGCTCATGCCGTACATTCCGTAGGGATTATAACTATATCCACCATAAGGATACATTCCGTAACCATACATTCCGTAAGGATTGTAACCATAATAATTATGTGGATAATACCCTGAACCATAGCCTCCGTAGCCATAACCGTAGCCACCATAGCCATATCCAAAAGATGAAGACATTAGTCCAAAACCATACCAACCATTATGAAAATAATTTTGATTATAATAATTATAGCCACCATAGCCATTACTGCCATAATTGGTATTTCCATAATAGTTGTTGTTTATATATGTGTTTCCACCATTAGCATTAGCATACGATGAATTGGGATTGTAATAACCACTTGTGTCAACCCTGCTATTAGGATTGTAGTATGCTGACTTTGTACTTGAATTCTGTTTTGAGTAAACATAAGAGTTATAAGAAGCATCTGAATTATTGCCCGCAAATTTACTATTTGATGAACCTGTTGAGTACACATCATCCTCTGCAACAAATGAACTCTGCTTACATGAAGAAAGTAATGCTGCTATTCCGAAAATAAATGCTAAATTTTTCATCTTTTAAATTTTTAGAGATATAAGCCTTCCTAAAACAGAATATTATACCTTTGTTTCCGAAATATAAAGATACAATAATTATACCAAAGGATGGCACAAAATTATACGAAAAGAAGCGAAGATTACTCAAAGTGGTACAATGAACTCGTAAGTCGAGCTGATTTAGCTGAAAATTCGGGCGTAAGAGGTTGTATGGTCATTAAACCTTATGGCTTTGCTATTTGGGAAAAGATTCAAGCTCAACTAGATAAACGCTTCAAAGAAACGGGACATCAGAACGCATATTTCCCATTATTTATTCCGAAGAGTCTTTTTGAAGCAGAAGAAAAAAATGCAGAAGGATTTGCAAAAGAATGTGCCGTTGTGACACATTATCGTCTTAAAACAAATCCAAATGATAAAACAAAGCTTATGGTCGATCCAGAAGCGAAGTTAGAAGAAGAATTAATCGTTCGTCCAACAAGTGAGGCAATTATTTGGAACACATACAAAAGTTGGATTCAATCATATAGAGATTTGCCGATTCTGATTAATCAATGGGCAAATGTTGTTCGTTGGGAAATGAGAACGCGTTTGTTTTTAAGAACAACTGAATTCCTTTGGCAAGAAGGACATACTGCTCATGCTACAAAAGCTGAAGCGATGGAAGAAGCAGAGAAAATGTTGGGCGTTTATACCGAATTTGCAGAAGACTTTATGTCAATGCCTGTTATTCAAGGGTTAAAAACTGAATCTGAGCGTTTTGCAGGAGCAGATGAAACGTTTTGTATCGAAGCAATGATGCAAGATGGAAAAGCGTTACAAGCTGGAACTTCTCATTTCCTTGGACAAAATTTCGCAAAAGCATTTGATGTGAAATTTACAGATCCAGAAGGAAAATTAGACCATGTTTGGGCAACATCTTGGGGTGTTTCTACTCGATTAATGGGAGCACTTATCATGACACATTCAGATGATGAAGGATTGGTTCTACCTCCAAAACTAGCTCCAATTCAAGTGGTTATTGTCCCAATTTATAAATCGCCAGAAGAACTTGTAGCGATTACAGAAAAAATTGCGCCACTTCAAGCTGAATTGAAAAGTAAAGGAATTTCTGTAAAATACGATAACGACGATCATAAGCGTCCAGGATGGAAATTTGCAGAATACGAAGCAAAAGGTGTGCCTCTAAGAATAGCTATTGGTCCAAGAGACTTAGCAGAAAACAAAGTAGAAATTGTTCGAAGAGACACAAAAGAGAAAATTAACTTGTCTTTTTCTGGGATAAGTGAAGAAATTGATGCACTTTTGAATGATATCCAATCGAATCTATACAACAGAGCCCTAAAATATCGAAGTGAAAACATTCGAAAAGTAGAAACATACGTTGAATTTAAAGAAGTACTCAGCACAAAAGGTGGATTTATCTTAGCACATTGGGATGGAACAGCAGAAACTGAAGAAAAAATAAAAGCAGAAACACAAGCTACGATTCGTTGTATTCCTTTAGATAAAGAAAATGAAGAAGGATTTTGTATGATAACAGGAAAACCATCCAAATACCGTGTGGTTTTTGCAAAAGCATATTAGGATATGAATCAGCCCAAAGAAACACCTTTATTAGACTTTTTAGTTGAAAGAGCAACATTGAAACAAGATGTTTACAAAAACACTTTGAATCAATTTGCGATACTAAGAGATGTAACTACTAAGAAAGTTGATGATTTAAGAAAAAAAATTCCTAATAAAGACGTTCGAATTTCTGTCTTAAAGTCAGGCGAAGTTGAAATGCAAGTTGCAGTTGGAAGCGATATACTAGTTTTCCAGATGCACACGAATGTATTTCGTTTCCCAAGTGAAGACCCAATTTGGAAATCATCTTACTTGACAGATCATACAGATTTGGGCTATTGTGGCATCATTAACGTATATAATTTCTTATATGATTCGTTTCATTATGGACGCATGAATGATCCTGGATATTTGATCGGAAGAGTTTTTATAAATAAAGAGAATCATTTTATCATGGACGGAAAAGGACAACTTGGTTTTCTCTATAAAGATTTTGTAAATAATAAGTTAGATAAAAATGCCATGAACGATTTAATTGAACATGCTTTTTATCACGCAATAGAATTTGATTTGTTAACTCCACCGTTCGATTTAGTGAGCGAAGTGACTGTGTATGAAATGCAAAACTTGATTTCTGACCTTAAATTAAAAACAGGAAAACGATTAGGATTTCATTTTAAAGCAGAAAATGATACAATAACGTAAGTTTTTTGTCTTTTTTTTTTGCTAACTAAAATATTGGGCTTATATTTGCGCTCCCAAAAACGGGGAAAAGCATATTTTGGCCCATTCGTCTAGTGGTTAGGACGCCAGGTTTTCATCCTGGAAACAGGAGTCCGATTCTCCTATGGGCTACATAAATTGTTCATTGTTTTTTTGGCCCATTCGTCTAGTGGTTAGGACGCCAGGTTTTCATCCTGGAAACAGGAGTCCGATTCTCCTATGGGCTACAACGACCTTTTATAGGTTATTAATTGTATAAATAAATTATTATGGCGAATCATAAGTCAGCATTAAAACGCGTTCGTTCAAACGACACGAAAAGAATTAGAAATAAATACGTTCATAAAACGACTCGTAATGCCGTTCGTGAATTACGTATTCTTACCGACAAAAAAGAAGCTGAAGCAATGTTGCCGAAGGTTGTTGCTATGTTGGATAAATTAGCTAAGACAAATGTTATTCATAAAAATAAAGCTGCGAATTTGAAGTCTAGTTTGACTTTGAAAGTAAACGCTCTTTAATTTTACGATACTATTTTATCAAAAATAATATGGAGATCTTAGGATCTCCTTTTTGGTTTTATGGAAATTGAACGTAGCCTAACAGAATCTTCTTGGAGAAAAGCACTTGCAAATGAATGGGATAAACCTTACTTCAAGCAACTGAATGAGTTTTTAGAAGATGCTTATTCATCCAAAGAAATATTACCAAAAAAAGAACATGTTTTTGAAGCTTTTAATCAATGTCCTTTTGAAAATGTTAAGGTAGTTATTTTAGGACAAGATCCTTATCCAACTCCTGGTCATGCTCATGGACTTTGCTTTTCAGTAGATGTTTCTTTGCAGAAATTCACAAAATCACTCAACAATATCTTTAAGGAGATTAAAAGCGACTTAGATATTCCTGTTCCTCCAAATGGAAATTTAACAAGATGGGCGCAACAAGGTGTTCTTTTACTCAATACAGTATTAACCGTTGAAGCAGGTAAAACAGATTCTCATGTCGGTATAGGTTGGGAGATTTTTACGGATTCAGTTATCAGCCTACTAAATGAGCAAAAAGAAAATCTCGTTTTTATTTTATGGGGGAATAAAGCCCAGCAAAAGCGTAAAATGATATCATCCAAGCATTGTATTTTAACTTCTCCTCACCCCTCTCCTTTGAGCGCGCACAGAGGTTTTTTTGGTTGCAAACACTTTAGTAAAACTAATTTTCACTTAGATCAACATCAGTTAACGCCTATTAATTGGTAAATAATGTTCAAATCGTGAAATTTATCTAAATTTGACACATGAAATTAATACAACGTCTTAAATTTTACGGAATCGGATTTGGAATCGGTCTTGTAATGGTTTTTGTTTTTTTTGGCGGAAGAGGTTGCAGTTGGACTCCACAAAATAGAGTTATAGCCGATTTAAACCATAAAATTATCGTTATCTCTCCAAAAGATATTGATTGGATAAAACAACAAGGATTAACTCCTAAAGACTATCTAAAACTATTAGACAATGGAGACATTAATTTCGGTGAGAGTGTGAAACGGCAAAACCCTAAATTTTATCTTTTTACTGGAGAAACAGAAAGCGGAAAATCAATTGCTGCTCAATATGAATTACGCGATAATGATGCTTATGTGAGTTTATTACACCCACTCTCAGAAGAAAAAATTACCGATAAAAAAATGCCTGAGTATGGAAAGATAATTCAAGTTCCTACTGATACAAATATTATTGTTTTTAATGAGCTAGCTAAATGTCAAGCAACTTATTTAAACATAACGCCTTTACAAGTAATTGATGCGCTTCGCAAGAATGGTGTAGTGAATTATTCTTTATCTAATCTAAAAGAAATCATTAAACCTGTTTATTGTTTTGAGTTCTCAATCGACAAGAAATCTTATGCTGGTTTAGCAATATGGTATAAAGAGAAAATCTTTTTCACGAGATTTAAAGATGCTGACAGCGCTGATTGTCACTAAATTCCTATTTCAAGCACTTAAAATAATCGAAAGGTTCTAAGCAGTCATTACATTGATAATGTGCTTTGCATGCAGTTGAACCAAATTGACTGATCATTTTTGTGTTTACAGAATTACATTTGGGACAAGGTACAACAGTTGGTTTGCCAAATAAAACTGATTTATCTACCTCATCAACTGGCGGAGCGATACCATAAGCTTTTAACTTCTCTTTACCAGATTCTGTCAGCCAATCAGTTGTCCAAGCAGGAGACAAAACAGTTTCAATAGATTGTAACTTAATATTATTCTCCTTAAAAACTGTTTCTATATCTTCTTCAATAACACGCATTGCAGGACAACCAGAATAAGTTAGTGTAATCGTAATTACAAAACCATTATCTGATTTTTTCACTTTGCGAACTACACCTAAATCAACAACAGACAAAACAGGAACTTCCGGATCTTTCACCTGTTCGAGAAATTGCCAGATATCATCTTCAGTATAGCTCATTACCAAGTCATTCCTGGATAAGTACGTTGCATATATTGCATTTCGGTTAGCAAGAAACCTAAATGTTCGCTATGAACACCTTTTCTACCACCTTTTTGCATATAATTATTGTCGGGAATTGATAAGGTTGCTTTTGCTAATACGTCTTTTACATGATCGTCATATAATAACTTGATTTTAGCAAGATCAACTCCAATACCTTCTTTCATCATCAATTCATCGACAGTATCCATGTCAAAAAGCTCACCTGTGAAACGCCAAAGTGTATTTAGTGCTTCTTGAACTCGTTGATGCGATTCTGCAGTTCCATCACCAAGACGAATAACCCATTCTGAGCTATGTTTTAGATGATAGGTAACTTCTTTCAATGATTTTTCTGCAATTGCAGCTAACTGAACATCTTTACTTGAAGTAAGCGCTTGGAAAAGATAAAAATGATATACATCAAATAAAAATTGACGCACCATTGTTTTACCAAAATCTCCATTTGGCTGTTCTACTAATAAACAATTCGTGTATTCTCTTTCTAAACGAAGAAAAGCAATGTCATCAGCTGTACGGCCTTTGTTTTCAACTTCTCCAGCATATTCCAAAAATGAAGTAGCTTGACCTAATAAATCCAGAGCAATATTCGTCATTGCAATATCTTCTTCGAGAATTGGTCCGTGTCCACACCACTCTGACAAACGATGTGAAAGAATTAATGAATCATCAGCTAAGCGTGATGAATAAATAAAAAGTGCTTCTTTAGTTGTCATAGAAAAAGAATTACATGTGAGAAACTCCGTCTGGAACTTCATAAAATGTTGGGTGGCGATAAATTTTGCTATTTGCAGGTTCAAAAAATGGTCCTGCTTCAGATGGATCTGATGCAAATACATTTGCTGATTCCACTACCCAAATACTAACGCCTTCGCTTCTTCTTGTATAAACATCACGTGCATTTTCGATAGCCATTGTAGCATCTGTTGCTCTAAGACTTCCCACATGTTTGTGGTCTAATCCTTGTTTACTTCTGATAAAAACCTCCCAAAGAGGCCATTCTTTATTTTCCATTATCGTATGTTCTTTGATCTAACAATTACGCCATTTCAAGCGCTCTCTCTTTTTGTTTTTTAGCAAATGCAAGTGCAGCTTCCCTCACCCACATTCCTTCATCTTTTGCTTTTTTACGAGCTTGGATTCTTTCAGCATTACAAGGACCATTTCCTTTAATTACATTGAAAAATTCTTCCCAATCAATCTCACCAAAAGTATAACTTCCTGTTTCTGGATTTAGTTTTAAATCTTTATCAGGTATTGTAAGTCCTATTAATGTCGCTTGAGGTACAGTAACATCAATGAATTTTTGACGTAAATCGTCATTTGTATTACGTTTAATACGCCATTTCATAGATTGCTCCGTATGTTTTGAATCTGCATCGTTTGGACCAAACATCATTATTGCTGGCCACCACCATCTGTTCAATGCATCTTGAGCCATTTCTTTTTGCTCAATTGTTCCTTTTGCTAACGTCATCATGATTTCAAAACCTTGACGTTGATGGAAAGACTCTTCTTTACAAACACGAACCATTGCTCTAGCATAAGGTCCGTATGAAGTACGACACAAAGGAACTTGATTCATAATTGCAGCGCCATCAACTAACCAACCTATTGCGCCCATATCAGCCCAAGTAAGTGTTGGATAATTAAAGATACTTGAATATTTTGCTTTTCCTGAATGTAAATCATCGATGGTTTTCTCTCTATCAGCACCAAGTGTTTCCACTGCGCTGTATAAATACAAACCATGACCAGCTTCATCTTGAACTTTTGCAAGTAGAACTGCCTTTCTTCTTAAGTTGGGAGCACGTGTAATCCAATTTCCTTCTGGCAACATTCCAACAATCTCTGAATGAGCGTGTTGTGATATTTGACGAATCAACGTCTTACGATAATCATCTGGCATCCAATCTTTTGGTTCAACCTTAACCTCATCGATCATTTTTTGGTCAAATTCCTTTTGGAGTTCAGCTATAGATAATTCAGCCATAATTTTTACATTTTGTACACAAATTTACAAAAATATTATGGCTAAAAGATGTTCTAAGTGAATTTCTATTTAGTTTTTATTAAATAAAGGACAATTTTATCTTATTTAATACAATCTGTTAAAATTATATTAACGATGTGCTTTTACAATCCTGTTCCTTTTTAGTTAATAACTGGCTAAAAACCGAGTCCAAAATATAGGGAAGTACTTTCTCTTCTTCATTTTGAGCTTCCATTAAACCTTTTGTAGTAAAGTAGGTAGGAATAAAATTCGTGTCAAAATTACCTGAAACAAAAGCAGGATGTTTCAACACATATTTTCCAAAATTTAATGTTGTTACAAAGCCACTTAATTCAAAATTATCAATTGCTTCAATTAATTTCTCAATTGCCTTCTCTCGTGTTTCCCCCCAAGCGCATAATTTACCTAACATCGAATCATAAAAAAGTGGGATTTCCATTCCTTCTTCAAAACCGTGATCATAGCGAACATTTTCGATTAAATATGGACGATAGCGTTCTAATTTTCCAATATTTGGCAAGAAATTGTTGGAAGCATCTTCTGCATAAAGTCGCAATTCTATTGCATGACCATTTATTTTAAGCTCATCTTGTTGCTTCGGCAATTTCTCACCTCTAGCAATACGAATTTGCCATTCAACTAAATCTAGACCAGTAATCATTTCAGTAACAGGATGTTCAACTTGCAAGCGTGTATTCATTTCTAAGAAATAAAATTTCATGTCTGCATCCACCAAAAACTCTACTGTTCCTGCTCCTTCGTAATTACAAGCTTTAGCAACAGCAACAGCAGATTCACCCATTTGTTTCCTTAATTCTGGAGTAAGAATTGAACTTGGAGCTTCTTCTACTACTTTTTGATGACGACGTTGAACGCTACATTCGCGTTCAAATAAATAAACCACATCTCCCATTCTATCAGCAAAAATCTGAATTTCGATATGACGAGGTGAAGTAACAAATTTCTCAATAAAACATGCGTCATCTCCAAAAGAAGAGCGCGCTTCTGATTGAGCTAAGGCCATTTTTTCAATAAACTCATCTGATTTTTCAACCAAACGCATTCCTTTTCCACCACCACCAGCAGAAGCTTTTATTAAAACAGGATATCCTATTGAATCGGCAATTTCTTTTCCTTTTTGTGGGTCTAGGATGGCAAATTCAGTTCCCGGAACTAGAGGAACATTATAACCCATAACCGTTTTTTTAGCTGATAGTTTATCTCCCATAACACGCATGGCAGAAGCCGATGGACCGATAAATTGAATTCCAGCTTGTTTAACTTTTTCGTTAAACTCAGCATTTTCTGATAAAAATCCATAACCAGGATGAATTCCGTCGGATTTTGTTTGGAGCGCAACTTCTAATATTTTTTCTTGATTCAAATAACTTTTAGCAGAAGGTGATTCACCAATATAAAATGCTTCATCTGCTTCAAAAACAAAAGGAGCATTTCTATCTGCGTCAGAATAAACCGCAACAGTTTTGATGTTCATTTTTTTACATGTACGAATTACGCGACGCGCTATTTCACCTCTATTAGCTATTAGAATCTTCTTCATTTTTAATCGTTTTATTGTCTTGCAAATATTCCTTTGGAATAGGAACTCGTTTATTTTTTTTCTTTCCTAAATATCTTCTGTTTTCAGGTTTTCTAAAAAGATCCAATATAAATTGGATGAGTTTAAAATCGTTAATATTACTAAAAGATTCTTGATAATGCAATCCAACTCCTTGTGTAAATAAACCTAAATTCTTTTTACTGATGATATCATATTGATTTGATTGATTGAATACGTTAACTCTAAAAGTTCCCGATTCATTTAATTTATATTCAAGGTTCACATCTCCAATAAAATTACTTGCTGTTCCTTGTTTGTCTGCTGCATTCACTTGATTTACACCAAAGTTTCCACTCAATATTAAACGATCATCCAAAAAGCCTTTTGAAACTCCAAATTCATAGGTATTTTGCTTATTTGTCTCATCATTATTCATTTTCACACTCAGCTTATAGTCTTTCGAGACCTTATCTAATACAGAATTAATTTGATTAGAAATTACCTCAAAAGCAGCATTTCCTGCACCCACTTTTGCAGTACTAGTACCCGCTAATGGTTGGAATTTTCTAAACAGTAAAAGCGAGAAAAATTGCTTGTTCAGCTCATCTTGTGTGCTTTTTATTCTATTTAAAGTTGTTTTTCCAGATTCTGAAGCTCTTGGTGCAGCTAAATCAAATGCAATACTGGGTTTCGACAATGAACCTCCTAAATCCAAATAGCAATAAATCAAATCTTTAGCATTTGTATTGTTGTCGGTAACAATATTTGTCATCACTTCAGATAGACTTGCGCTTACCAAATAGTACGTACGTAAATTCAAAGCAGCATCATAAGGGTCGCCCGTCCATTGAACTGTTCCTCCTTCTTCAATGTAAAAATTCTTTTTCACCGGACCCATGGCGAAATTATACTCACCCGATTTAACGGTATAAACTCCTTCAATTGAAAGTTGATCCAATTGATCTAGTCCAACTCTAATTTTTCCATTTCCAGTGGAAGTAATTTGATCTCCTGTATTTTCATCAAAAATGATTTTTAACTGAGCGTCTTCTGTTACATTAAAATTTAAGTCAAGTGCTACCGATGAAAAATTAATTTTTTCTTCAATAATTTTCTTGATGGTGTCTTTTGAAACAAATTGAATGAAGCCATTTTCTTCGGCGATATCTGCTTGTCCATACATCGGGAAATTAATAACTGTACCTTTTTTTGTTGTTGCATTTACGGTTATTTCTAAATTATCTGTATAGCCAAAAATATTTGCTGTTCCAGTTACATACGCTTTTCCATAATAACTATTTCCTTCTTTATAATTTGTATTCATCACAAGAAATTTCTTGAGAGGAAGTGGTTTCCAAGTTTGATATGGATCTTTGTTGAGCGCATCATCTTCTAAGTTAAAACTCAAATCAAAGTTCCAATCTCTAAAATTATTGTGTAAAACAGAACCAACGAGGCTTCCTGCATTTCCTTCTTGATCATAAATGGGAATGTTATTGATGTAGAATCCATATTCATCTGCTAGAATTTGACCTTCTAATCCGAATTCTGTGCCAAACATTTCTAATTTTGCACCTGCGTTAAATAAATTTACTTTTCCTTCTACTACTGGTTTTTCTAGTGTTCCGCGAATGGCTAATTTACCTGAAATAATTCCTCGAATATGCGAAACAACTTCTGGATTAAGGAAAGCATTCACAAAATTGATATTCGTATTATCAAATTTAGCGGTCAAATCAAGACTGTTTTCTTTTCTATCTAAGTAATAATCTCCTTGAAAAAGGATAGATTCATTTCCTCTATAAAAAAGCTGCCCATCCATGGTAAACTGTCTTTTTTCTTGTACATAATTGGTTTTGAAATTAATATCGCCAACTTCATTCTTATTGACATACAGTTTACTTACTTTTAAACCTCCTTCAAAACTCAAATCTGTAAATGGTGTTGAAATAGCTCCTTCTCCATTTACAATTCCAGCCAATTTAGTATCTGAACCAAAAAGTGCAGAGATGTCTTCTAAATCCAAATCCTTTATAAGAATATTTAATTTATCACTTGGAATATCTGACACACGTCCATCCAACGCTATAATTTGCTGTTCATGTTCGAGTTTTAAATTGTCAACTGTAATGAGATTTGGTTTGTATTCTATAGAAGAACTATCTACCAAATTCCATTGATGGTTTTTCATGTTAAAATATCCTTTTGATATATTAAACAAATACTCGTTAGTCCCTTCAAATTGTGTCGTCCAATCAATACTTCCTGGATTTGTATCACCTTCTTTACCCCAGTTAAGTGAAGATTTGACTAAATTATTTACTCCATTTGCATTAAAATGTACTAAAGAAAATTGGAGACTATCATTTATATTTAATTGACCAACATTATAATCTACATCTATTGAACTTCCTATAACATCTTGATGAAGGTTGATATTTTTTGCAATAACATTATCATAACGGACAAAATCAGATAATACGTCCATATTAAATGCGCTAGCAAATGCACTATAATTTCCAGTAATCTTGGTGTTTTTTGCTACCGCGAAACCTGGCGTTAACACATCTAAAATTGGCTGTGCTTCTTTGACCGTAAAACTATATTCAAACTCTTCATCTTGAGACAAATCTGGTGTAGATTCATTTTCAAAAATAGCAGGAAATATGGTTTTAAACTGATGTGTAAAATTAGATGCAAATGTCTTAAAGTTAATTTTACCTATAATTCGAGCATCTAACACCGAAGAAAGAACTTGAATAGTATCAATTCGAGCATTTCTTCGAGCATCTAAATGAAATGAGTTGATTGCAAATTTTTGATTTTCTCTATAAAACTCTAATGAATCTAGCTGTATTGTTCCCGAATAACTATCGAAATTTGATCCATATAAATGTACTTCCGCTTTTGTTGTAAGCTTTGTACTATCAATGCTTATAAAATTTAACTGGTCTAATTTAGCCTCTTTGATAGCAAGATTTACATCAATTTTCTGGGAGCTTCCAAAAGCCACGCTTCCTTCATATTCCATCGAAATTGCTTTGTCTTGAATAGACACTTTGCCATCAAACATTTTGGGATTTAACTTTCCTCTTTCTATCGTAATATTGGAATAAGAATAGCCATTCATAGCAAATTGGTCTATTTTTCCTTCTATTTTATCGAGCTCAAATGTTTCGGATGAAAACCCTTTTCCTGCCACTAAAATATCTCCGCTCATTTCTCCGAAGAATGTATTATCTAGAAATCTACCCAAATCAAAATAATCAATATGAATGGATTTATGAATGGAATCTCCAGAATTGAAATAATACATTTTCTCAGGTTCATTGTAGGCAAAGTGAATTCCACCTGGAAAACTTATTTTAGCAACATCAGCAAGTGCTTGTTGGCAATAAACAGAGAAATTAGATGAATTTCCACGAAGACTCACATCTTCTAATTGAATTCTTCCCATGCGTTGCAATTCTTTGGGAAGCGTAATGTATTGCGCTTGATTATTTTTATCTGGAAGTCTTAATTGTTGAATGTCATCTGCCGAAGATTCAAAATAAACCAAGTGTTCATTGAATTTTTCGGAGGACATTTCTCTAAAATCGGGTAACTGAACAGACCCAATAACTTTTGTGGTTTTTCCTGTGGAAAGCATCAGATTAGTAATTTTCAAGTCTTTTACTTTTTGTGTTACATTGGCAGAAATTGTCACCATTTCATCCATCCCCCAAAGCACGGGAGCAAATTGAACAATATCTTCCATAGAAACAAACGATTTGTTTAATCGCGCACGGAAAGCTACGCTATCAATAAATGTTTTAAAATTTCCATACGTCCCTGTAATCATTGCAAAACTTGGAAGATTAATTGAGCTTTTTGGTGTTTTGATATACGCTTTTTTCAAATAAATACTATCTCCCGAAACTTGAGCATATCCTTTCAAATTATAAAGAACAAAACCGCCTTTTTCACGTGCTTTAAGACTATTAATTCTTGCTTTTAATTGTCCGTTTTTGCTGCTAAAATTACTGATGGAGAGCCAAATATCATCTATATCCAAATGCGCATAATCCATTCCTCTTGGAATAGGGTTCTTATCGGCTAAATCAAAAATAAAGTGAATCTTTTGCAACGCAACACTTTTCACTTTGATATGAAAATTTGGTGAAGGCGATGAAGGCTTATCCGATTTAAAATAATCTACAATAAATTGAAAATTTAGATGCTCTTCTTTTTCGTACCTTCTAAGTTTCACAACTCCTTTTGTCATTCTCCCAGAAGAAAAATTCAAGGAATGATTCACTAAATTATACGAAAGAAGATTTACTTCAACTTCATGGACATACGCTAAGGTATCTTTATGTAAATCTTGAACATACAAACCATTCAAATAGACTTTGTCGAAAAAAACAACGTCAATTTTATCAATATGAACTGTTGTGTTCCATTCTTTTGCAAAAAAATGTGCTACCTGTTGCGCCAAAAAGGTCTGAAATTGACTTGTTCTAATTGCAAAAGCAAAGAAAATAAGGAACAACAAAACCCACTCCAACAGAGATCCGAGTATTTTTCCTATTATTTTGACTAATTTTGCCATGAATACACAAAAGTAATATTGTTGTCCAAAGAAATCATAATTCTCGCCATTGAATCATCGTGTGATGATACTTCTGCTGCTATCCTCAAAAATAGCACCATTTTGTCTAACGTCATTGCGGGACAAAAAGTGCACGAGCAATATGGCGGTGTTGTGCCCGAATTAGCTTCAAGAGCGCATCAGCAAAATATCGTTCCAGTTGTGGATGCTGCTATCAAAAATGCAGGTATTTCAAAAGAAATGATTGATGCAGTAGCTTTTACGAGAGGTCCGGGCTTATTAGGTTCTCTTATTGTGGGAGCTTCTTTTGCTAAATCTTTTGCTTTGGGATTAAATTTACCTTTATTGGATGTAAACCACATGCGAGGACACGTTCTAGCGCATTTTATAGATGACGGAAAACCAAATCCATCTTTTCCATTTTTGTGTTTAACTGTTTCAGGTGGACACACTCAAATCGTTTTGGTGCGTTCTCATCTCGAAATGAAAATTATTGGAACTACGATAGACGATGCAGCAGGCGAAGCATTTGACAAAAGTGCTAAAATGCTCGGAATTCCTTATCCCGGCGGACCTTTCATTGATAAATATGCGCAACTTGGAGACGCAACGAAATTTACATTTACCAAACCAAAAATAGAATTATACAATTTTAGTTTTAGCGGTTTAAAAACAAATATTTTGCAATTTTTACAACGAAATGAGAAGCAAAATCCTCATTTTATGGAAGAAAATAGAAATGACATTTGTGCTTCTATCCAAAAAACAATCATCGATATTCTTTTTGAAAAATTAAGCCTTGCAGCAAAACAATTAGGAATAAAAGAAATTGCTATTGCTGGTGGCGTTTCTGCCAATTCATTATTACGCTCTGAACTTACTCGAATTGGAAAAGAAAAAGGTTGGAATGTATATATCCCAAAATTTGAATATTGCACAGACAACGCTGCTATGATTGCTATTGCAGGATATTATCAACTCTTAAACGAGCAATTTGCCAATCAAAAAAGCAGTCCAAGCGCACGAATGGAGTTTTAAATCGGTGAAAATAAATGAATTAATTCGCTAATTTCACGACTCGGAATTGTTTTCCCTGCAAAATATGCAAAAAATAAATTCCTTGCTCTTGAGGTAAAACCATGCTGTTTTTTTGTGCCAATTTTACTTTTTGTCCGCTGATAGTGTATAATTCCAATTCTACGTCGTTATCGTTCCATGTAACTTCAATGCGATTGTCAGTTCGCTTTATAAGTGGCAAATTGACTGAGGTATTCGTTTCAATACTTGAGAAACAACTACTCTGATTTGATCTTATATAAGTATAATTTAAAGCTTCTGAATAATAGCTTATTAAACAAAGTGTTGGATAATCCGTAATCATTGATCCATCACATTCAACCGGTAAGCCTTCATACAACATGCCCATAGAATGGCCAACACCGTCAAAAACACCAATTTTTTCTACCACAGAAACGAAAGGTGTCGTCTCTCCCGATTGATTTATTACACACAGTGAAAACCTTTTCAACCATTGTCCTGAAATAAGAACACTGTCTATATACTTAACTTTAAGCGAAAGATGACAGGTATCAGGAACATAATAAAGTGTATTTAAGGGATGCCAAATATCACCTACTTGCGCATGATTAGCATAGAGAAAATTCAGTTGCCCATTTTTGTAGTAAAATGTGGTGTCACCTCCTTCTTTTAAGTAAATGTTTCCATTGTAAACACTCAAGGTGTCATTACCAATAATCGCAGTATCTGTTTTGATGTAGCTGCCACCGTAAAATTGCCACGCCACACTATCTGTTTGGGTTTGAGCTTGGGTAATTTGCACACTAATAATTAGCAGTACAAATGATAAAATAATTTTTCTCATAACAAATAAGTTTAAGTTCATCACTTCACCACCAGTTTTTTAACGGCGATGTTGTTTCCATTCTGTGTTAAATGTACGAAATACATTCCAGATGATAAAGTGTTGGGGATTAAATAATTGCCTTCTTTGGATGAAACACGTGTGTTTTGTGCTGTTTTACCTGCTGTGTCGTAAAATGTGAGTTCTATCGTGCTTCCACTTGCTTCATTGGCTCCGTTGATGTAAACATACAACATCCCTCCCGAAACTATTGGATTAGGATAAAATGCAAAATATCCTTCTCCTGCTTGGAGTACGCTGTCTTTTTGAGGACTTGCATGCACATCAAAACGCAAGGTGTCTGTTTCTCCATTGCAACCATAGGCAATGAGCGTAGCGTGGTAAACTCCCGTGTCTGCATACTGGTGCAACAAGGTATCTTCGTTTTCGCCTGTATCGTAGCTTGTGCCATCACCAAAATCCCAATGATAATTTCCTGCTTGAATACTCGTGTTATAGAAAAAAGTGCTGTCTGCAGTTTTACTGTTTTTGTAGGCAAAAGCTGCTTCGGGAGGGCCTAAAAAACCAAGGCAATTGGTTTTGACCAACCAAGCAGTCTGAAAGGTATTGCCCATTATTTGTCCCGGAAATACAAAGCCACCGTCGGGACATTCTCTTACATCAGACATATCGTGGTAGTTTCCCGAAAACACCGTTGGATCAGGGTCATTGAGGTAGTAAAAATCTCTTTTCCATACTATCTCTCCTGTAGGGCTTACTTTGCAAATACGCTCTGCCGTTTGGTTGGTGCTACCATAAGGAAAATCAGTACACAAAGTAAGGTAATTACTATCGGAAGTGGCGATTACTCGTTTAGAACCAAAAAAGAGAATAACCTCCTCAGTTAATAAATCTGTTGTATTTACAAGTGTTTGTGATTGCAACTGAAGTGAATAGTTAAATTTGCTAACATAAACCAGTAAGGTTGTCGAGTCTCCGTGACGATTTTCCTCATTGTGTAATACAATCAAACTATTGCCATCAAGGCTTTTTATCATAGAAGTTGCACCAGAACCTTGTAAACTGTTGTCTGTATAATAATATGAATTTAGAATCTGCCCCTTGCTATTTAAAATCAGCAGTGCGACCACTCCTATAGCATCTTCGAGATGACCAGGTGGATAAAATGTATTTTGCACCAACACCGCTGTTTTTCCACTGTCCAGTTCTACTTCATCCGTAAAATAATAATCCCATTTTTTGTTGGGGTCAAAATAATAACGAATAATCGTGTCAACACTGAAATCGGGATGCAGGATAGTGAGCAAAGGACCAGCTTTTTGAGCGTCTGGAGGGGCATTTTCTATAAAAGAAGTTACACTCCATAACCAATACGAACTGTCTTGGTGTTGGTATAAACGTGTAAAATCTAGGACAAACATCCCCATACCGATAATGCTGTCTAACTTTACATCTCTGATAAGCTGCCCTGCTGGGCTTATTTCTTTTATTCTCGGATATTCACTCGAGTCTTCTACATTGGCATACGCCAAGACAAAATTACCCGAAGTGTTGGTGAATAATTTGTACGTTGAAGCCATTAAAATTTGATAGTTCCCAATATCATAATCGCTATAAACTTCTCGGCTGTTACCAAGTGTATCCAAAAAACCCAATAAGGTATAGCCTATATTTCCCGTAGAATCCATGAATTTTCCACCTGCCACATAAATACCGCTGTCTGTAGGCAGTGCCATACTTAGTAAAGTGGTATTATCCGAATCAAAATGAAGCGTGTCATTAAAATACTTTTGAGCAAATGTCTCATAAGAACCGAATATAGACCAACAGCAAAGAATGATATATATCACTCTTTGCTGTAACCCAAAATAGGGAATTATCCGACTAATCGGCTTTTTTTTCATGCCAAACTACTTAATCACTAATTTCTGCATACCCAAATCCTTTTGGTTGGTTTGCAACCATACGGTGTACATTCCTTTACCCAAGCTACTCAAGTCTATTTCTGTGTTGGTGTTTGTTAGTGTTTGGTGCAATACTTCTCGTCCGCTCACATCAAATACAAACATATCTGCTTCCTTTTCAAACCCGTCGATGTGGACATTGACGGTATTACTTGCCGGATTGGGGTACAAGATAAATTGCTCTTCGGGTGTTCGGGCAATAGCATTGCTTGGGTTTTCACTTTCTTGTTTTTCTTGTTGCAAAGATTTTCCTTCTTCGGGAAGTACTACTCCGTAAGTTTTACAATTGCCCGTAAAAAAGCACAGCAAATTTTGCGCCTGCACACGGGTATAGGAAGCATTACTTTTGGTGTAGCCAATCATTTGTTGTCGTATAGCCTCGTTCCATTGTAACACGCCATTTTCATCGCTTAATGCAATTAATTTGCGCTTAAACGCTACATAATTAGTTATTTCTGTTTTCAGTTGCCTATCAGATAAAGCAAACGCAGTATTTTCTATACTGTCCAATACTTGCGAGCAAGCTGTTTTCTCTCCTCTTTCCAATAAGTCGTCTGCCAACTGGAAACCCGAAAGCACATCGCCTCTTTTCACCACCCATTCTTGAAAATCAGCTTTTGAAGCATTGATGGTGTCTTGCACCAATCCTTTTATCAGGATGTTAGCAATTCTTGTCTTTTCTGTTTTCAAACGCAATAGATCCAATTCTTGTTTCCCTCTAAATGTGAAGTTACCCAACTGCGCTTTGATTTCGGCAATTTGCGCTTCACTCATCGGCACTTGCTTTTCAGACAGATAAGCTAAGAAGTTAGGATTCTGCGCTACTTCTATGTTGTCTATAATATGGTTTTTCAGCCATTCGGAAGGATAAAAGAATGGGCTTTTATCTGCCAATTCGCGCAATAAACTTTCCGATAGATAAGGCGAGTTCAACTCCAACAAGGCTTTAACCGTATATTTTGTAAACGGATTAAGCAAAGCAACCATGAGGTGTAGGGAAAGATTATCTCCCAAAGCCAACAAAGTATTTAGCCCTGCTTGTTTCAGCCCTGCTTCCGTATTAGTACTTTCAAATTCTGCAACCAATTGTGTGTGCAATGCAGGCAACACAGGTCCTGGAACACCTACACCGATGGAGGAAAAGGAAGATGGGCAAGCAGGAGTGTTAGTTGTAAATGCTACAGTCACATCTCCCTCAATTGCAGTAGGTTCTGAATTAATTTGTCCTAATTGATACACATACCGCATGGGCACATCGTAGAGGTTGTAGATATGGCGATCATTTTGGAATCCATTGTTGGGGTCGTCTATTATTGAGCTTGAAAACGCATTACCCGAGGGAGTGTATTGAAAAGCAGGAAAAAAAGTAACCTCTCCCTGCAAATAGCGCATACCGTTTACAGTTTGTAAGGGGTCTTTATAAACGTATTCGTCAAAAAGGTGGTTGTTCAAATAATCGTTGCATTTGAACTGCAAACCGGTAGATGTAGTATTGCTTCCTTGCATTTTGTTTTGTCCATAGCTGTGCATACCGATACTCATGTGGTTGGTTTGGTTTTTAAATACCTCATTGGCAGACGAGCCACCGTTTTCTATCATTACAGAAGTGGTATTGTGTGGGTTGTTGGGGTTCGTTGTCAAATCATCGAACACATTACCCTCTACTTGGTAGGCAGAGCTTCTGTCTAATACAATGTCAATTTGAGAGTTTTGCAACCACGTAGCGGCAGATGCTGTCAATTCAAATTTGTTACGTGTCAGCATGGCGTTGTCCACCTGAGCCAAAATGACACCGTTTTTGCAATCGGTAAATTTTGTTCTGTCCACCGTAATGGTATTTTGTGATGCGGCACCCATTGCATGTATCCCCGAAGATAACCCCTTAAAAGTACAAACATCGTAATTAGTTTCATTATAATATTCATCTTGGGGTGTATTGGGTGGCAGAACTACGGTAGAACGAGACAATACTTTGTATTTTGCATCAATGGAGAAAATTCCAGAAGCCGTATTTTGTTCTGCCAAATTGGTTCTTCTGTCTTCAAAATTAGAACCTATAAACTTTACACCTTCTACTTTGTAGAGCGTAACGTGCGCATTGGCAGGATGTGGAGACATTAATTCATCATCCCAATAAAACTCGCAATTGGTGAAAAAACTCTGGTTGGGATAATTTGACCCGTTTACAAATCTTGAATAAGGCATAAATTCAACGTCTCTTCGGTTATTGATAAAGGAAGAGTTGAAGCACTGAACAATACCCCCCATTGAAGTCCAGTCATCTACTTTCCATACACGAATGGCATTTTGTGCACCTTCTATGCTAGCACCATTCATCATAAGAACCGTTCCCTGATATTGAACGGATTGATTCTGAGAAGAATGACCATATACTTGTATTCCTTGCCAAAAATCATCCGAGTTAACCGCATTTTTAATATGTCCTCCATCTATAACGAGTGCAGCACCCGGTTCAACAATAATTTTAGCTTGTGGTACCATCTGTACCTCGCACTTTATAGTAAGTGTTACACCTGATTTTACGACTAAATCCTGATAAAATTTAATGGAAAAATCCCACGTTTCATTTTTAGTAACCTCATAAGGCGTTGTAGAATAACCCCATACATATTTACGAATGGATTTTATATGACACGCCCTGTGCATTTTAGCAATTTGAGAAGGAGAAATGTAAGAACCACAACAAGGTTGCATAGGTGTGTTAGGATCTTCATCATAAGGTATGGTTGTTGCTGCCATTAAATTATTGGTACAATGATTAAAGGCATCGTTCGCATAAGGGTTACAATCTTCAAAATTATCGTAACACACGTGATAGGTTATTTCATCGCCAACAGCCGAACCTGCACACCAAAAATTGTTGTAATCGAATAAGTCATCCACCCAGTCAACATCATTAGGGTTAAGCGGAGCTGAGTTGTAAAGATGTTGTAAATCCATATTATGACCTATTTCATGTGCAAGATGAGGTGCAGAATAGTTTTCGGAAACACCTGAAGTAATGCTGTGTGATTTACTGTCTGATTGAAAATCTGGTAAAACACCGTACCCTACACCAAAACTTTTAGGTACATAAACGGGCATATACTTTAGCCTCTCTGGATAATTGGCTTCCACATAATTTTGATATGCAGTTGTATTACTTCCACTATTATACAAAGTGGTGTTATTGTAAAAATAAATGTCCATTATTTTCACCCTAATTTTAGTATCACTGTAAAAATAGGGTTGGCATACGTTTCAGAAGAAGGATCGACCGTGGCGTAAAATTCATTTATCCAGCCTTCCAGTTGTTGTACGTAGGCTGTCGTTGTTGCGTTTTCCTGCCAAACTATAATGTCATCATCATGGGTTGTAGGATCCCTTTCATCTACAAAATTACCCCAATTATCCCTAAAAATATGCAGTGCTATTTGCAACGTTTTAAGCGGTTGGTTCGCATAATTTTTATAATGTTCTATTAACTGATAATCACTTGTGTAGTCCGTTCCAATTGGACTACAATAATACGTCTTTGCAGTAGAGTCACTTAACTCTTCAACTCCACCGCAAGGAATTTGTGTTTCATAAGGATAATTCTCATTTTGAGAAAAAACATGATTAAAACATAAAATAAGGATAATTAATACCTTAAACTGCTTTCCAGGAAAAGTTTTTAGCGTACTTTTTTCTTGCATAATTGTAGGATTTTGAGGTTAATAACAAACAAGTATATGAAAAAAACGAATACGAGGCAAATTTTTATTTTATAACTATCCTGAATTTTGTCAAAAAAAAACGAATAGAACAGTCTAAAAAAGAATACGTAAGAAAATGGTATTGAAAATTCAATGCTTTTCAATTAAAATAAAAATTATCTTTACTTTGGCATTTTATAAGGTAAACGCTCATTAATTTAAAGCATCGCCATGAAGACAATTCAACCAGGAATGTTAGTAGGGAAAGTGAATGTTCCTGCATCAAAGAGTTATATGCAACGTGTATTGCTGGCTGCTGCACTCGCAAATGGAGCATCCATCATTACAAATCCCGGAAAATCGGATGACGATGAAGCTATGCTTGATTTTATTCAATTATTAGGAGCGAAAGTTACTGATAATGAAACTAGTTATTCCGTTGTCGGAGCAGAACATTGTCCAGAGCAAATGCATGTCAACATGCACGAAAGTGGTTTAGGAATTCGATTGGTTACGTGTATTCTCGCTGCTCTCGGAGGTAAGCATGAAATAACAGGCAAAGGTTCTTTGCATAGCCGTCCAATGTCTGAATTTGAAAAATTATTTAATCATAAAGGCATACAAATACAAACTGCTAGTGGCGTTGTTCCCATTCAAATTGAAGGAAAAATAGAAGCAGATGATTATTTTTTGGACGGTAGTTTAAGTTCACAATTTGTTTCTGGAATGTTAATGGCTTTACCTTTATTGGCAGGAAAATCTACGCTTCATGTGAAAGAACTAAAAAGTGTTCCTTATGTAAAAATGACACTTGAAATTTTAGAAGAGTTTGGCATTTTCGTAACAAATCATGATTATCTAACATTTGAAATAGATGGAAATCAAAACTATCAAGCTACCGAAATTATTGTAGAAGGAGATTGGAGTTCAGCAGCTACTTGGTTTGTTGCCTCTGCGCTTGGACACGACATTCAAATCAATGGCTTAAACGAACGTTCATCTCAAGCGGATAAACGTATTTTAACCGCGCTGGAAAATGCTGGATGTGAAATTTGGTTGAAAAATGGGATATATACTTGTTCTGAGGCAAAAAATGCTTTTTCTTTTGACGCAACCGATTCGCCCGATTTAATTCCCGTTTTGGTGAGTTTAGCTGCGTTTATGGAAGGAAAAACAACGATTGTAGGCGCGGAACGACTCATACACAAAGAAAGTAATCGTGCAATTGCGCTTCAAGAAGAGTTTGGTAAATTAGGTTTGAAAATAGAGCTCGAGGGAGATTTAATGCATATTTACGGAACTGGAAAACTTAACGGAGGTAAAGTTACCTCTCACAACGATCATCGTATTGCAATGGCATTGGCTATCGCAGCATTATCTGCCGAAGATGAACTAGAAATCGCACAATCAGAGTCCGTTAAAAAAAGTTATCCGTATTTCTGGATAGATATAGAACAACTAAACGATGATACTGCTAATGGTTAACTTTTTTCTATCATTCAAGGTATAGTTTTATTGGATGTATTCAGCATAATTTTCTAACTTCGCATTTAATGGCAAAGCATCACTTAATAATTGAGAATGAATTTGATTACGATTTAGTTGGAATCTGTTCTTCTGCTAGTGATTATCGAATGGTGTGGGAAATTAATCAAACATTTGGTTTGGAATTAAAGAAAGCGGAAGAACCGTACAAACATATTCAAAAAAAACAAGGAGTTCCTTCGTTTCATAGTATGTACGAATATGAAGACCATGAGTTGGGAATTCATTATTTTTTGATAAAAAATAAAAATCTAGGCGCAACGTTAATTCCAGAAATGGCACAAATTGATTACTTTGTCTTTTTAAAAAATAACAATGCTCATTCTATGGAAGAATGGGTGGTGAAGGTGAGAGAATGCGAAACGATACAAACCGCATTTTTATATGCGCCTGAAGAGATAAAATCGTGTGAAAATATTCTTATTTAAAATATAAATGAAAAAAACAAAAATAGTAGCGACCATAGGGCCTGCTTGTACAGAAAAAAGCATTTTGAAAGAAATGATTTTGAAAGGTGTGAATGTATGTCGATTGAATTTTTCTCATGGAGAACATGCTGTTCATAACGAAGTAATAAAAACCGTTCGCGAAATCAACGATGAACTAGGTTTAAACGTAGCAATTCTTGCGGATTTACAAGGTCCGAAAATTCGCATTGGAGAAGTAGAAAACAATGCTATCGAACTAATAAATGGAGCAGAAATCATTTTTAGCATTATAAAATGTGTTGGTACAGCTCAAAAAGTAAGTATTACCTACGATCAACTTCCACAAGATGTGAAACCAGGTGAACGTATTTTAGTTGATGATGGAAAAATTGCGCTGGAAGTAATTTCTTCAGACGGAAAAAGCGAAGTGAAAATGAAAGTTATTTATGGTGGAACACTTTCTTCTAAAAAAGGTGTAAATCTTCCAAATACTAAGATTTCTCTTCCGTCTCTTACTAAGAAAGACAAAGAAGATTTAGAATTTGCCCTTTCTCAAAATGTAGATTGGATTGGATTATCTTTTGTGCGTTCTGCACAAGATATCATCGAATTAAAACAAATCATCAAAGAGAAAAGAAGTAATGCACGCGTTATTGCAAAAATAGAAAAACCAGAAGCTGTAGCAGACATTGATCATATCATCAGAGAAACGGATGGTATTATGGTTGCACGTGGAGATCTAGGTGTAGAAGTTCCTTTGCAAAACGTACCTCTTATTCAGAAAATGCTCATTAAAAAATGCTTGCAATCTGCTAAACCAATTATTGTTGCGACACAAATGATGGAAAGTATGATTACCAACTTCTCTCCTACTCGTGCGGAGGTAAATGACGTAGCAAATGCAGTTCTAGACGGCGCAGATGCCGTAATGCTTTCTGGAGAAACTTCTGTTGGCTTATTTCCTGTGAAAGTGATCGAGACAATGAGTCAAATTGTCACTGAAATTGAAACATTCGAAGGAATCTATCACGTTGAAAAAATTCCAGAAAAAAACCAAGATCGTTTTATTTCTGACTCTATCTGTTTTAATGCTTGTCGACTAGCACAACGTGTGGAAGCAAATGGAATTATTACCATGACTTTTTCAGGTTATACCGCTTATAAAGTTTCATCTCAACGTCCAAAAGCAAATATTTATGTCTTTACAAGTAATAAGAAAATCTTAACACAACTCAATCTTGTTTGGGGAGTTCAAGGTTTCTATTACAACAAAATGGAGAGTACAGATGATACCATTACGGATATCAAATTATTGCTTAAGAAAGATAATTTACTAAAAGAAGGAGATTTGGTAATCAACATCGCTTCCATGCCAATCGAGGCAAAAGGAAATACAAATATGTTGAAACTGAGCTATGTAGAATAATGGAATATCGCATGCTTTCTCGGGAAGAAATGACTTTGTTTGATGAAGATTTCAAACATTATCTCATTGTGAATGGAATTTCGAACGAAGCTTGGCTTGAAATAAATGAGAAAAATGTGTCTGAAGCACAGAAAATTGTTGAAGTATTCTCGGATGTGGTTTTACAAAAAGCCTATGAGAAAATTCAATTTTTAGAATTTCGTTCAAAACAACAATTGATGGTTTTTTCATGTGAAAAAGAAGGAATTCACTTAATTGGACTTTCTTCAAAAGATGATCGTGTTGATTTTTCAACACCAGAAAGTATCGAAGAAAGTATCTTAAACTACAATTCGCAAATTGAATCATTTCAACAAACAAAGAAATACAGTAAAAAAAGAGAACTCGAATTGTTTGAAATGACAGAGCAAGGATGCGTTGTTTCTACAAAAACATTTTGGGGGAAAATCACGAAATTAATTGAAGAATAAATGACGCTCATTGAAGGTTTAGAAAAACGATTTGGCGCTAGTAGAATTGAATATTGTGCTCCAATTAATGAGGGCGACATTCCACTTATGCTCATAGAACTTGAGGTAAAAGGTAAAGTGACTATTCTCTCTACTTGCGGTTTATCTGATTATAAAATGCCTGTAGATGAAATATTTATCGGAAGAGAATACAATGAAATTTACTTTTGTTTACCTTCTTACTGGGATTTAAATGATTTAGAGAATCCTGAAATAAATTGGGTTTTTGATTGGATACAACGTTTGGCTAAATTTCCTATAGAGAAAAAAACGTGGTTTGGACATGGACATACAATACCAGCAGGCAATCCTCCGTTATCTCTTTCGAAAACAATGAAACAAAATTATTTTATGTTTTGTGACCCCATTTTATTAGACGAAGAGCTAACTCCAATTGAATTAGGCGATAAAACTGTTCATTTCCTTTCAATTGTACCTCTTTTTGAAGATGAATGGCAATATAAAAGTGGCGGAAATACACGTAACTTTCTAAAAAAATTCAATGCAAAAAGACAAACAGAACAACTAGATGATTTTAGAGGTTCTGTTTTAAAACGAAAATTTTTTAAATGGATTCCTTAAAAAAGTGAATTTGTTGAACTCTGTAAGCCCGAAAATTAATTCTTTCATTACCTTTGACCTAGGAGAATAAAAAAAACCATGGATAAACTGATTGCTGAATTTCCCGATAATATTTTAAAAGCACTTGAAATCGCGTCTAAATCATCACTTGTACAACCTAAAAATGAATTGCGAAACATTGTTGTTTGCGGAATGGGTGGTTCTGGTATTGGTGGTAAAATAATTGGACAATGGTTTAGCGATCAACTTCAAATTCCATTTATTTCCATTCAAGATTATAAATTACCTGCATTTGTAGATAAACATTCATTGGTTATCGCTTCATCTTATTCAGGAAATACTGAAGAAACACTTGCTGCGGTGCAAAAATCACTCGATGTTCAAGCGCATATCGTTGCTATTTGTTCTGGTGGGAAACTTTTCGATTTATCTAAACGAGAAAATTTTGATGCAATTGTTGTCCCTGGAGGGAAACCACCTCGTGCAGCTTTGGCTTATTCATTGGTGCAATTGGTAAATATTCTTATTCAACTAAAATTGGTGAATAAGGAATTTATGAATGATTTTAAAGTTTCGGCAGATTATCTAGAAAAGAATAGCGTAACCATTAAAAAAGAAGCGAAAGAAATCGCTAATTTTATTGGAAATGGAACACCTATTTTTTATAGTAGTTCTGATTTTGAAGGCGTTGCCATTCGCGCTCGTCAACAATTAAATGAAAATGCAAAAACGCTTTGCTGGCATCATACTATTCCAGAAATGAACCACAATGAACTTGTTGGTTGGTCTGGAGGAACAAACGACTTACGACCTATCTTTATTCAAAATAAAACTATTCACGCTCGTAATTTATTCCGATTTAACGTTTCGAAAGACGTAATGAAAGAAAAATGCGATGGCGTTTATACGTTTAACACAATAGGCGATTCTAAAATTCAAGAATCCTTGTATGCAATTCACCTATTGGATTGGACTTCTTGGTATCTTTCTCAACTCAAAAAAGAAGATCCGATGGCTATTCCTGTTATCGATTATTTAAAAGGAGAGTTGGACAAATTCTAACATGGACAAACGTGTAATTTTTGAAGACTTAGGTCTAATTGACTATAAAAAAGCATGGGATTATCAAGAAACGCTTTTTCAAGAAACCATTTCGAGAAAAATAAAGCTTAGAGATGATAAAAATGCCGAACCAACTGAAAATCGACTTCTTTTTTGCGAACATCCACACGTATATACACTGGGAAAAAGTGGAGCAGAATCGCACCTTCTTCTCAATAAAAATGGTTTAGAAGATGTGCATGCGAGTTATTATCAAATAAATCGCGGAGGAGATATCACCTACCACGGTCCTGGACAATTAGTCGCCTACCCTATTTTCGATTTAGATTACTTTTTTACCGATATTCATAAATACCTTCGCTTTTTAGAAGAAACTGTTATACAAACAATTGCGGAATATGGTTTAAAAGGCGGACGTGTAGAAGGTCAAACTGGCGTTTGGATTGAGGGCGATACAAAAAATGCTCGAAAAATATGTGCGTTGGGAGTAAAATGCTCTCGTTGGGTTACCATGCACGGAATAGGATTTAATATTAATTCAGATTTAAACTATTTCAACAACATTATCCCTTGCGGCATTCAAGACAAGGCGGTTACCTCTTTACAAAAAGAAGTAGGAAAAGAAATTGACATGAATGAAGTAAAAAAAATACTTCGCTTGAAATTGGCAGAACAATTCGATTTCACGTATATTGACAAAAAATAATCATTGAAATGAAAAGATTTTTAAAATTTACCGTACTCATTATTTTCGGACTATTTCTTTTACTGAATTTATTCATCCTATTTTCGGGAAAATGGTACGTCTATACTGCCGTTTCAAAAACATACTTTAGAGGTCAAGGAGGTCCTGATATTTATGATTTAGATTTATTCCCGAAAAGAGAAATAAAAAAATCGTCGCAGCCAAAAGAGCTTGTAGAGAATATTATCACAAAATCTTTACCTCAGGATATTGAAACAGAATTAGATGGAATAAAAACTACCTCTTTTTTAGTCATGAGAAATGACACCATTCTCTTTGAAAAATATTGGGGAGATCATACAAAAGAAACTGTTTCAAACTCTTTTTCTGCTGTTAAATCTTTTGTCAGCGTTTTGATTGGAATCGCAATTGACGAAGGAAAAATTTCATCCATTGAAGCGAAAGTAGGCGACTATTTACCTGAATTTAAAAAAGGAAAATTAAAGGAAATAACCATCCATGATTTACTCAATATGAGTTCTGGGCTAAGTTGGTCTGAAAGTGGTAAAAATCCATTTTCAAACAATGCAGAAGCATATTATGGAACAGAATTAGAACACCTCGTTCTTAGTCAAACCGTGGAAAGAAAACCTGGAATAAAATTTAATTATCAAAGTGGAAATACAGAACTGCTTGCGCTTATTATTGAAGCAGCAACAGGAAAAAATATTTCCAATTATCTAAATGAAAAAATTTGGTCAAAAATTGGTGCTTCGCATGATGCGTATTGGAGTTTAGATCATAAAAATGGACAAGAAAAAGCATTCTGTTGTTTTTATGCAACCACTCGTGATTTTGCAAAATTCGGTTTACTTATTTTAAACAATGGTGTTGCTAACGGAAAACAAATCATTCCAGCTTCTTACATGAAATTAATGTTTAAAAATGATCCTTTAAAAACAGTAGAGAAAATTCCAAATACTCGTTATGGTTTGCAGTGGTGGACTTATAATGATATTCGATATGCAAGAGGAATTCTAGGTCAATATATCATTATTATTCCTCGTTTGAATATGGTCATAGTTCGAACAGGACATAAACGCGAATCTGATTTAACCATTTCTAGTGCTCAACGAAAAGACAAAGTATTCATGGAAAAGAATGCTGCAAAAGTTGGACACCCAAAAGATTTATTCACCTATTTGAGATTTGCAGAATACCTTTCCTCACTTAAAAAACAACTACGAAATTAACGTATGAGAGAAGAATTAAAAGGCCCTGAAGTGGAAAATGTGGGTGTTGCCATTGTTGAAGAATTAGGTGAAGACAACGAAAAAATCTATAACGCCTATATTTTAAATCTAAAAGATGAACCACTAGAGTCATGTTTAGTCGCTTCTCGAGGATACGGAGAAAATGCGAACAACGGAGAAAAAATAAACACATCAACACTGCGCCATTTTTTAGATACTATTCCACCAAAAACACCTGCGAAAATTGAACCAATTATGGAAGACTTATTCGGCTTAAACAATGAGTTTTGGGTAAGTTTTTGGTTAGAAGAAAAAATGTACGATAAAAAATTTATTTTCCTTGCAGAAACTATCTGTGAAAAGAATTTTGTGGAAATTCCGTTAATTCTTAAAAAAGGTGTGTTCATCAAATGAGACATTTGCTAACTTTACACTCTAAAAAAACACAACAATAACAAATGAAGGTATTAATTCTAGGTTCAGGAGGTAGAGAGCACGCATTTAGCTGGAAAATAGCTCAAAGTTCACATTTGGAAGAACTTTATATCGCTCCAGGAAATGCAGGAACAAAACTTCATGGAATAAATGTGAACATTCAAGTTACCGATTTTGAAGCAATCAAAACTTTTGTAATTGAAAAAAATATTGAGCTTGTTATTGTTGGACCAGAAGATCCTTTGGTACTTGGTATTCACGACTTTTTCCTTGCAGACGAACAACTAAAAAAAGTTCCACTTATTGGTCCTGATAAAATCGGAGCACAGTTAGAAGGAAGTAAAGATTTCTCTAAGAAATTCATGCAAAAACATGGAATTCCAACTGCAAAATATAAAACATTTACGAAAGACAATTTACAAGACGGTTATCTATTTTTAGAAACGCTAAAAGCACCTTACGTTTTAAAAGCTGACGGACTTGCTGCTGGAAAAGGCGTGTTAATTCTCGATGATATTAAAGAAGCCAAAAAGGAATTAGCAAATATCTTACTCGATTCAAAATTTGGTAAAGCTGGAGCTAAAGTGGTTATAGAAGAGTTTCTAAAAGGAATTGAAGCATCAATTTTTGTTTTAACAGATGGAAATTCATACAAAATCCTTCCAGAAGCAAAAGATTACAAACGTATTGGAGAAAAAGATACGGGATTAAATACTGGTGGAATGGGCGCTGTATCTCCTGTTTCATTCGTAAATGATAAACTAAAAGATAAAATTGAAAATCAAATTATCATTCCAACTATCAAAGGACTTCAACAAGATAAAATTCATTACAAAGGATTTATTTTTATTGGTTTAATGATTGTTAAAGGTGAACCTTATGTTATTGAATACAACTGTAGAATGGGCGACCCTGAAACAGAAGTTGTACTACCAAGAATAAAATCTGATTTACTCGATTTATTTGAAGGAGTTGCATCAGAAACACTTTCAGAAAGAGATTTGGAAATTGATCCACGTACCGCCGCAACTATTATGATGGTTTCTGGAGGTTATCCAGCAAAATATGAAAATGGAAAAGTAATTTACGGATTAAATACCGTTTCCAACTGTGTTGTTTTTCATGCTGGAACAAGTTCAGATGGCCCTGCAATTACAAGTAATGGTGGACGTGTATTAAGTGTTACTTCTCTCGGTAAAAATTTAGAAAGCGCACTTGAAAAGGCATATACCAATGTGAATTTGATCGAATTTGACAAGGCTTATTTCAGAAATGATATAGGTCAAGATTTATTAGCATTAGTAAAAGAATAAAAAAAATTATACCTTTCCACAGAAATGGACGACCCCAAGATAAGTTTTATTGTGATGATTTTCACGCTAGTTGCTGCAGCATTCTTTGCAGGAATGGAAATGGCGTTTATCACTGCAAATCGACTGAAAATTGAATTAGACAAAAACTCAGGGCGTTTTTCTGGAAAAATTTTATCTCGTTTTGTAAGTCACCCAGAAAGTTTTATCGCAACTATGTTACTTGGTAGTAATGCTGCCATCGTTATGTTTGGAGTATGTATGGGATATCTCATCGAACCAACTCTACACGATTATTTCCATAATGCTGGAATTGTAATGGTTATTCAAACCCTATTTTCTACTATACTCGTATTAGTTGTAGCAGAATTTTTACCAAAAACACTTTTTCAAATAAACCCAAATAGAGTATTGAGATTTGGAGCAATTCCACTTATATCACTTTATTGGTTGCTCTATTTACCTACGGCTTTTGTAGTTGGAATTTCACGTGGTTTTTTAAAAATCATGAAAATAAATATCGAAAAATCGAATACTGCGTTTTCAAAAATAGACTTAGATCACTTCGTTCGTGATATTAATGAAAGAATGAAAGTTGAGTCAGAGCTGACCAATGAAATGCAAATCTTACAAAATGCCTTAGACTTTTCAAAAGTAAAAGCACGTGATTGCATGGTTCCTCGTACAGAAATAATGGCGATGGAATTGCAAGATAGCATCGAAGATTTAAGTAAAAAATTCATAGAAACAGGCTATACCAAAATTCTTATTTATCAAACGAATATTGATAATATCATCGGTTACGTTCATTCATTTGAATTATTCAAAAAGCCCAAGGACATTAAAAAAATATTATTACCTATTTCTGTTGTTCCCGAAGTAATGTCTGGAAAAGAGTTGTTGGAATTATTTACAACACAATCTGGAAATATCGCCGTTGTAGTTGATGAATTTGGCGGAACATCAGGCGTTATAACAATTGAGGATTTGATGGAAGAAATTTTTGGAGATATCGAAGATGAACACGATGTGGAAGAATTGATTGAAGAACAACTCGATGACCAAAATTTTATTTTCAGCGCACGACAAGAAATTGACTATATAAATGATCATTATCATTTACAATTACCAGAGTCGGATGATTACGATACTTTAAGTGGTTTAGTGCTCTTTAAGCTAGAAACTATACCCGATAATGGTACTGTTTTAGAAATTGGAAATTACATTTTAGAAATTCAAGAAGTGTCGGATAGACGTATAGAATTAATCCGATTAACCATTAAACAAGATTAAGGCGAATTAAAATTTTTAAATTAGAAATGGTTTTCTTACATTCGCAGCCCTAATATAGTGATATTAAATGATAACAATTGGTAAAATTAGAGAGAAGTCAGGTCTTCTCATAGGTGTGATTGGTGGAGCAATGGTTTTGTACGTTCTCGGACAAGCACTTAAATCAGCAGGAAATTCAAGTAATGAAGCTCAAATAGAAGGTGAAATTTATGGCGAACCTGTAGATGCAATTCACTTAAATGAGCTTGAAGAGCAATTCCTCAATATGGAAAAACAACAAGTTGCTCAACAACAAAGAGATTTTACTGAAAAAGATGCGCAAACTTCAGCTGATAAAGCATGGAACGAATATATTCGCGAAGCATTATTACAAAAAGAGTTTGAAGCTTTAGGAATTGATGTAAATGAAAGTGAAATAGATGCGAACATTTATGGAACAGATGGTTTTTCTGTGTATCCATTATTGATGCAATACTTTCCTGATACAATAAATAAAGGAGCAGTAGATTTTAAAGCGCTTCAACAATTTCAACAAAAAGCTGAAAGTGGAGAACAAGTTCAAAATGGTGTAGATGAATATAACCAACCAACTTATTTTTCATACAGCGATTTTTGGGATGAATTACGTAAAGAAATTCGTGAATCAAGAAAAGCAAACAAATATGTATTACTTCTTCAACAAGGAGTTTATGTAACTTCACTGGAAGCAAAAGAAGCTTATGTTACTGCAAAAACAGTTAAAAATGTTTCTTATGTTGCAAGACCTTTTGCTGATTATGATAAAAAAACATCTGTTAATGATGCTGAATTAAAAACATATTACGAAGCACATAAAGATGAAGCGAAATACAAACAGAAAGATTCAAGAGATCTTATTTATGTTGCTTTTGATGTGAAACCATCTGCAGAAGATTTAGCTTCGGGTCGCGAGAGAATGGCTACTTTGCGTACTCAATTTGCTACGGCAGATAATGATTCACTTTTCGTAATGAGAAACAGTGAACAACCTTCATTTAATGCTGCACTTTCTTATCACGCTGCAATGCAAGAAGGTGAACCAAACACTTATCCAGAAGCAATTGATACTATTATTCAAAATGCTTCAATTGGACAAATTGTTGGGCCTTATGCAAATGGATCAAGAGTTGAATTAGCAAAAGTAATTGGGTTTACACAAGAAAAACAAGCTTGGGTTCGTCACATCTTAATCATGGCAGGTGGTGCAGGTCAAATTTCATTTGAACAAGCGCAAGTAAAAGCAGATAGCCTTGTAAATGTGATTAAAGAAAAAAATAACTTCGTAGAATTAGTGAAAGCTGTTTCAGAAGATCCAGGATCTGTAAATAATAATGGTGAATACAAATGGTTTCCAGAGGGAAGAATGGTTCCTACTTTTAACGATTATTCATTCAATGCTCCATTAAATACAATTGGAACGGTTAAAACGAATTACGGAATTCACATTGTAGAAGTTTTAGGAAGAAGAAACGCAAAATTACCTCATTTAGCTGTGGTAACAAAAACTGTTCGTCCTTCTGAAGCTACTATCAATGATGCTGAACAATTAGCAAAAGACTTCTGGTCAAATGCAGACGAGTCGCCAAAAGATTTTGAAAAAATGGCGAAAGACAGTAACTATTTTGTTCGCCCAGTATCTGTTTTCTTAGAAAAACCACAAATTTATGGATTCTCAGAAACTGCTCAAAGCCTTGCATTAAGATTTGCATTTAATAAAGAAGCTCAAAAATTAGATGTTTCAGATCCGATTAAAGATGGTGATCGTTTTGTAGTACTTCAGTTAACTTCTATTAAAAAAGAAGGAGTTCCAGCATTCGAAGACGCTCGTCCAATCATGGAAATTGATGCGAAAAACGATAAAATTGCAAATATCTACATCAATGAGATGAAAGGTTCGAAAGATTTAGCTGCTACAAGTGTTAAATTCAAAACACCTGTTCAAAATGCTGAAGTAACTTTCGTTTCAGCTTCTATTGGTAGATCTAGTGAGCCTGCAGTAACTGGAGTATTATTCTCTGGAAGCATTAAAGACGGTAGCACTACTCAACCATTAAAAGGAACAACTGGTGTTTATATGGTGAAAGTGGTAGAAACTATCCCAGCACCTGCAACAAAAGATTACAAAGCTGAAAAAACTGACATGCTTTCTAAAGCGGTTAGCTCTGTTTCAAAAGATGCTCTTCTATCACTCATCAAATTTGCTGATGTGAAAGATTATAGAATTCAAAATCGTATTGGAGCAAGATAATTTCTTGTTCAACAACTTTTTAAAGCCGGTTTATGTATAAATCGGCTTTTTTATTTCCATTAATTTGAGGTGATGATTTGTATTTCTTTATTTGTTACGAAATAATCCATTCCAAGTAATTTTTTACTTTTTGAATTATCAATAGTTTTAGATAATTCTTCTTCATTTGATTCTAAGAATCTTGGAGCTTGGAGTCCGAGTTTTAAAGCAGCTTTCGTATAAAACAATTCTTTAGTTGGATGTTCGTCTCCACACACATTAAAAACGCCTGATTTGTAGTTTGTTTCAATGATTTTCTTTGCGATTTTAACTGTATCATCAAGATGAACTAAATTTACAGTGGCATTTGGAGAAGGAATTTGTACTTTTCCTGCTAAAAATTTTCCCGGATTTCTATTTGGTCCAAATAAACCTGCAAAACGTAAAATGGTTAATCTATCTCCAAAAATTTCTTGTAAACCCATTTCATATTTAGCTTGAAAAAATCCTCTACCTGAATTGGACAACGGAGTAATTTCGTCTACCAATCCATTGATATCATAAACGGAAGTTGAACTAATTAGAATAACTTGTTTCGGAAAATTTTTAAAAAACTGAATCCAACTCAATTGTTTTTCCAAATCATCGGATGATGAAACTCTAATTGGATATGAAATAATCAAACTATCTATTTTAAAAAAAGAAATTAATTCTTCCTGATTAGAAACGCCTACTTCAATTTGAATGGAATTTAAACCGTTTATTTTTGTTTCTTTTAATCGATTGTCAGACCTAAAACTTCCAGATACAGAATAATTATCTTGAATAAGTTCCTTCGCCAAAGCTTCGCCAAACCAACCGCAACCTAAAATTGAAATGGCATGATTCATATCTTAAATTTAGCGACTTCACGTAGAATAAAATCTACTCTTTCCTCTACATTGCCTTTTGGAATTTCTATCATGGTATATCCATTTTTCTCATACGTTTCTTTTAATTGTTCAAACGCATGAACGGAAGCTTCAAAAGATTCTACTCTTTCAATATCATTTTCAAAAATCTCTTTCCAAGGCGGCATAATGAAAACGTAATCATGATAACGATAAGTTGAAATTGCTTCTTTAAGTGCTGGATAAACTTCGATATTATCTTTTTCCATGTACGCCATTACATCGCACAAACTTCTATCGAAGAAACATATATCTGCTTGCGGTGCTTTATGATAATCGCTAATCATTGCATCTTGAACTAAATAAGAAAATTCAAGAATATCTTTCCAAGGGAGAGCTTCTGAATTATTCAATAAACTTTGTTTGATAATTTGCCTTGATTGTTCTTCAAAAACGCACAAGCCCTTTTCCATCAAAGATTGAATTACAGAAGATTTTCCACTTCCACCACCACCAGTTATAACGATTCGATTTTTCAAAAGAAGATTAATAGAGCGCAAAAATAAAAAACTTAAAAGGAAACATTGTCATTAGAGTTTTTAATTTTGCCAAAAGTAAGATCAAATTATTATTTTAGATAAAATTACTATTATGAAAGCATACGTTTTTCCAGGTCAAGGAGCGCAATTCTCAGGAATGGGGCAAGATTTATATACATCTTCTGCACTCGCTAAAGAATTATTCAACAAAGCAAATGATTTATTAGGGTTCAGTATAACAGAGATTATGTTTAACGGAACCGATGAAGAACTAAAGCAAACGAAAGTTACGCAACCAGCTATCTTTTTACATTCAGTAATTTTAGCGAAAGTATTGGGAAATTCTTTCAAACCAGATATGGTTGCAGGACATTCACTTGGAGAGTTATCTGCATTAGTAGCAAACAACACGCTTCTTTTTGAAGATGGCCTTAATATCGTTTACAAAAGAGCATTGGCTATGCAAAAAGCTTGTGAAGCTCAACCGTCAACAATGGCGGCTATTTTAGGTTTAGAAGATGAACAAGTGGAAAAAGTATGTGCATCTGTTGACGGAATTGTGGTTGCTGCAAATTATAACTGTCCAGGACAATTAGTAATATCTGGAGCTGTTCCCGCTGTTAAAAAGGCATGTGAACTAGCGACAGAAGCTGGTGCGAAAAGAGCTTTGATTTTACCCGTTGGTGGCGCATTTCATTCGCCTTTGATGGAACCAGCTCGTGCAAAATTAGCTGCTGCAATTGAAGCAACAAAATTTAGCACACCTTCGTGTCCAATTTATCAAAATGTTGTGGCAAAAGCAGTTACGGATCCAGAAGAAATTAAAACAAATCTTATCAATCAACTGACAGCTCCTGTGCGATGGACACAAACTATGCAACAAATGATTGCCGACGGTGCATCTGAAGTTATTGAAGTTGGACCTGGAAAAGTATTACAAGGATTATTCAAGAAAATAGATAGACAATTTCCTGTATCGAGTGCTGAAATCTAGTTTTTGATACTATTTAAATTATGCAAAATTCAATATCGGATTCGGGAAGCTCTAAAATAGTACAAGTAACGGCTTATTCCGTATTGTTTTCTATTGCTTCAGCACATTTTATAAATGATCTTTTACAGTCGATAATTCCTTCTGTATATCCTTTATTAAAAGAAAAATATGCGCTTTCCTTTGTAGAGATTGGAATGATTACATTTACGTATCAAATAATGGCTTCGCTTCTTCAACCAGTTGTTGGAGCACAAACAGACAAAAAACCACGTCCTTATTCTTTAATTATTGGAATGATATTTTCAATGACTGGTATAATTTCACTTGCATACGCGCATCACTTGTCAATGATCATATTATCTGTTGCAATGATTGGTATTGGCTCTTCAATTTTTCATCCCGAAGCATCAAGAGTCGCCTATCTCGCTTCAGGTGGAAAACGAGGACTAGCACAATCTATTTTTCAACTTGGTGGAAATGCTGGAACAGCTATAGGTCCACTTCTCGTTGCTTTAATTGTAGTTCCAAACGGGCAGCAATATATTGTTTGGTTTTTTATATTTGCTATAATTGGCATGTTAGTTCTAAGCAGAATAGCCAAATGGTATCAAGCACATCTTAAATTTAGAGCGAAGAATAAATCCGCAATTCACGAACATCATCCACAACTTTCAAAAAAACAAGTGAAACGTTCTATAGCTATTCTACTTGTATTAATCTTTTCGAAATATTTTTACATGGTGAGTTTGACCAATTATTTTACATTTTACCTCATCGAAAAATTTCACGTAAGCATTAAAGAATCACAATATCATTTATTTATTTTCTTGGCTGCAATAGCTTTAGGAACATTACTTGGAGGTCCACTTGGAGATAAATTCGGAAGAAAATACATTATTTGGCTATCCATTTTGGGAGCTGCGCCTTTTGCATTGATTTTACCTTATGCTGATTTATTTTGGACAGGTGTATTATCAATAATTATTGGTTTAATCATTTCATCTGCATTTCCTGCTATTCTTGTTTATGCACAAGAACTTTTACCAGGAAAAATAGGAATGGTATCAGGTTTATTTTATGGATTTGCATTTGGAATAGCTGGACTTGGATCAGCAATTTTAGGATATCTCGCTGACCAAACGAGCATAGAATATGTCTATGAAATTGTAGCTTTTTTACCGATAATTGGCATAATTACCTACTTCTTGCCGAATCTCAAAGAGCACTCATAACAAGTTTCTCAATTAGTTTTTATGCCTAATAATTTTTACCTTTACATCTAACATTACTCGTTCAATTAAAACTTGGAGTAAGCGATTGTTTAAACGAAACTTTGTTTTTCTTTCCGTTTTCTCCAATAATTATTCTGATTCAACAAAAGCATTATGCGTAAGAAAATCAATCTTTTTCAATTCAATTTAATCTTTTTATTAAGTACTTTATCCTTTCTATTTCTTTCAAATACAGCAAGTGCTGTTGAGAAAAAATCAAAAACCTTTAACGTCGGAGTTGCAGGCTCAGCTCCTTTTGTTGACAACATTAATAAAAATCAAGGGATATCAGTTCAACTATGGAAAGAACTAGCATTTCAAACTGGAATAGCATATAAAACAACCAATTTTAGCGATGTCTCAAGTGGAATAGAGGCGTTGGAAAACGGAACTATTGATGTTCTCGTTGGTCCCATAAGTATTACAGCTGAGCGTTCTGAACAAGTTAAGTTTACGCAACCTTATTTTCAATCTAGTTTATCCATTTTATCGCGAACAGATGAGCCTAGCTTTTGGGAAAGAATTCTACCTTTTTTTTCAAAAAAATTCTTTATCGCTGTTTGTGTGTTTGTACTAATTTTAAGTATTGTTGGAACATTACTTTGGTTGGCTGAGCGTAAAAGAAACTCAGAACAATTTCCTCCTCAACCAGCAAAAGGGATTGCAAATGGAATGTGGTGTGCAATCGTGACGATGTCCACAACTGGTTATGGAGATATAGCTCCTTTAACCCTAATGGGAAGAATTATTTCGGGAACATGGATGGTTATTTCTATTGTTTTTGCGACAACAATGGTTGCAGGAATAGCGAGTACACTTACTTTAACGGGAATGGATGTTTCCGTAATTTCTACTGCAGAACAATTAAGTAACGCAAAAGTAGCTGTTGTTGCAAATTCTCCTTCTGAAGATTTCGCAAGAGAATACGGAGCAAAAATTACAGAAGTTCAATCGCTGAATGAAGCATACAACCAATTGAAAAATAAAAAAGTAGATGCTGTAATTTATGACAGACCACAGCTACTCTACTTTTTACAACAACGCAACGATAAATCTATAGCGGTGTCAGTTGCAGAATATCTTCGTCAAGGGTATGGTTTTGCATTACCTCTTAATACAGAAATTCAACACGAACTTAATGTTCAACTACTTTATATGCAGGAATCTGGACAATCAGATCGCATCATTCACGAATGGCTTGGAAATAGACAGAAACCATAATCGTTTTCATTTCAAATGAAAAACATTTTACTGGAACTACTTGTTGAACGATTGATATGATTACTTTTACACTATGGCAGAAGATTTAGTTATTCAGGGTTCTACAAGAGAAGAAATTTACACTTCACTTTATCCTCAAATTGATGCACTTATATCTCTAGAGTCAAACTTAATTGCAAACTTGGGAAATATTGCTGCTGCACTTAAAGAAGCATTTGGCTTTTTTTGGGTAGGATTTTATTTACTTCACGATAAAGAACTAGTTTTAGGTCCATTTCAAGGTCCAGTTGCATGCACACGTATCCAACATGGACGTGGTGTTTGCGGAGCATCTTGGGCAACTGGAAAAACTCAACTAGTTCCTGATGTAGATCAATTTCCTGGACACATTGCATGTAGCTCAATTTCGAAATCTGAAGTTGTAATTCCCATTTTTGTAAATACTACTTTTGTAGCTGTTTTAGACGTTGATAGCGACAAACTCAATGATTTTAGTCAAGTTGACGTGGAACAGTTGGAAAGAATTTGTCAATTAATCAGTAAGAAATGGGATTTCGCTTAGGTATTTTTGCTGTTATAATTTTACTCATAAGCTCTTGCGCTCAAATGGGACAATTAGATGGTGGACCTATTGACGATGTTGCTCCTCGTCCAGATTCTCTTGGAATGAAACCTGCATTTGCATCTACCAATATTTATCCTCGTTCTATAGAAATTGATTTTAATGAATATGTTCAATTAAATAATCCGCAAAAGAACATCATCATTGTTCCAACAATTACGCCTTCACCTACCTATAAAATAAAAGGAAAGAAATTCTTTATTTCATTTGCTGATTCTTCGCTAAAACCAAATACAACGTATGCGATTTATATGAATGGTGCAATTAAAGATATCACCGAAGGAAATGATAGTTTGATGAGCTATGTTTTTTCTACAGGAAGTCAAATTGATTCATTAACACACGAAGTTTTAGTAAAAGATGCGTTTACAAATATTCCTGCTGAAAACGTAATGGTTGGTTTATATCCAGTAAATGATACGGTAGATCCATACAAACAAATGCCGACTTATTTTAGCAAAACAGATCAATTTGGAATTGCTTCTTTCAATTATATGTCGCAGGGAACTTTTCGTGTTTTTGCTTTTAAAAATAGCGCTGGTTTCATGCGTCCAAATCCAAATGACCCAATAGCGTTCAAAATCGACGACCTTATTTTAGATACGATTGTTAAAAAAGACACTTTATTCTTATTTGGGAAAGAAGTAAATAAACTTCGCTTAACGAAAAAAGACATTAGTCTTCCTGGAAAAATTCAAGTTGTTGCAACGCGTTCGCTTGAAGACGCGACGATTACACTCGAAAAAGATAGTTTAGCAATTGACTTTTTACAAGTAAATACAGATCGAAAAGATTCTGTTTTCTTATGGTTTAAAGGTGAACCCAATACTTCATATAACTTAGCAGTAAATTGGGTAGACACCACTTTGAGTTCTCGTTTATTTCTCAAAAAAGGTTCAATTATTGCCAATCGATTTAATACAAATATAAAAGATGGCTTTGTAGGTAGATTTGATTCGCTTAAAGTATTTTCTGCATTTCCAATTGCATCTTTTGACACGACAAAATGGACTTTATTAAATGAAGATAGCGTTCAAATTGACTGCAATGTTTCAACTTATTCAGAAAATACGCTGGCGATAACCAATGAATGGAAAGATGAAGAAAATTATGTCTTAACCATAGAACCAGGTGGAATAACTGATTATTATGGAGAGGTAAACAAAGATTCTTTATCGTTAAAATGGCAACGAAAACCTATTTATAAATTGTCTAACATGATTGTCAATTTAAAATCGAGACCTGAAATACCTCTTATTGTTCAAGTGATCAGTTCTTCTACAGTTATTCAAGAAAAACTATTAAACCAATCTGATACACTTATCGAATTTAACTTATTAGAACCTGGAGATTATATTATTCGCGTTATTCTCGATGAAAATAACAATAGGAAATGGGATACTGGGAATTACGATGAACTGAAACAACCAGAAAAAGTTATTTGGTTTAGAGATCCTATTAAACTACGTCCAAACTGGGATTCAAAAGTAGCGCTCAAGTTTTAATCTAGCTTCTACTTATTTGGTAGATAACATCTTATAACTTTCTTTTTATCAATCAAAATTTCTCACTAATTTCGCCCCAAATAATTCATAAACGCATTAACATGGCTGATATTCATACGTACGATTTTAAAGGAAAAAAAGCACTTATTCGAGTTGATTTTAATGTTCCAATTGATAGTCAAACTTTACATGTAACTGATGATACACGTATAAAAGCTGCTTTACCAACTATCGACCATGTATTAAATAATGGAGGAAGTGTTGTTTTAATGTCACACTTAGGTCGACCAAAAAGCGGCTATGAAGCAAGATTTTCTTTAAAAAATGTTGCTCTACATTTGAGTAAATTAATTGATAAAGAAGTAAAATTCGCTCCAGACTGTATGGGCAAAGAAACGCTTGAAATGACAAAAAATCTTCAACCGGGAGAAATTCTCTTGCTTGAAAATTTACGTTTTTACGCACAAGAAACTACTGGTACAGAGCAATTTGCTGCTGATTTAGCTAAATATGGCGATTGTTATATCAATGATGCGTTTGGAACAGCGCATCGTGCACATGCAAGCACAACTATAGTCGCTAAATTTTTCCCACATGATAAAATGTTTGGCTATTTATTAGAAAATGAAATCATAGCAGTTGACAAAGTATTAAACAGCACAGAAAGACCCTTAACCGCTATTGTTGGTGGAGCAAAAATATCTTCAAAAATTACTATTCTAGAACGTTTAATTGCTAAAGTAGATCATCTTATTATTGGTGGTGGAATGGCCTATACTTTTATCAAAGCTCAAGGTGGGAAAGTAGGGAGTTCATTGGTAGAAGACGATTATTTAGAAACGGCATTGCGTATTATGCAAGAGGCTGTTGAGAAAGGTGTTTCCATACATTTACCCGTAGATACTGTTATCGCTAATAGATTTGCAAATGATGCAGAAGCTAAAGTGTGTGACATCAACGAAATTCCAGATGGTTGGATGGGATTAGATATAGGAAATCTATCTATTATCAACTTCTCTGAAGTGATTAGCGGCTCTAAACTGATTTTATGGAATGGACCTATGGGCGTTTTCGAAATGCCTTCGTATCAACAAGGGACTGAAGAAGTTGCAGAAGCAATTGTAGCTGCAACTGCTGACGGGGCATTTTCTTTAGTGGGCGGTGGAGATTCTGTTGCTGCTGTAAATCTGTTTCATCTTGCAGACAAAGTAAGTTACGTTTCTACAGGTGGAGGTGCAATGCTAGAATACTTAGAAGGAATAGAACTTCCGGGAATAAAAGCAATACGCGAATAAGAATCGCTTATTTTCTGATAAAATCTTGTTTGTCACCAAAGTAAGTTGATATGTCCAATGTTTTCCATTCTTCTAGTGATGGATTCAAGTGAACAAATGTCAATTGATTTTTCTTTTCGTGAAATTTCACTACGACATTTTCGAATGGACTTTTCATGTCTTCAAACAAAGGGCGTTCAATAGAAATCGTATTGTCGTGAAAACGAAGAATCATTGGAATCCAGTAATCATTTTCTTTTGAGCAAACGAAATAACTATAATCATCTTGATCTTCGTCGAGTTTACGCATGGAATTATTTCCATTAAAACTGAAAATTTCACTTGATTTTATCATTCCGAAATAATAGAAACTATCGCGCTTAAAACAAGGAAGTGAATCATTTTGTAAAATACCAAAGATGCTTTGATTGCGCACTATATAAATAGAGCTTGTATCAATCAGAGAAACAGGTAATTTACCATAAATAGTTTTACTCATGAAAATTCCACGTTGCTTTACAGTAATTTTTTGATCCGTTGCCGTATCGAGATAATCGCCAAATAATTTCGGTGGAATAGCCATTAAATCATGAGATTCTGGGGGTAGTGGAACTACAAAATCATAGGTTAATTGTTGAGAAAAACCTTGATTTGCGCTCAAAACCACACAAAAAAACATTAAAAAATTCATTACTTTTATCATTCCTAACCTATTTAAATCGAAAGTATGCAAAAAACATGGCTTGTACAACAGCTTCCTGAAAAATCTGAAGTAATTCGTCTTCAAGAGGAACTGAAAGTACCACAACTTATTTCACAATTGTTGCTTCAAAGAGGTATTACAACCTTCGAGGCAGCACGTTCATTTTTCCGTCCAGATTTATCTGATTTACACGACCCTTTTCTGATGAAAGATATGCAGGAAGCGGTAGAGCGATTAGAAACAGTAAAGAAAAATAAAGAGAAAATTCTCGTTTTTGGCGATTATGATGTGGATGGAACAACAGCTGTTGCATTGATGTCTTTATTCTTAAAACACGCAGATTTTATTTTTGAATATTATATTCCAGATCGTTATAAAGAAGGATATGGAATATCTATAGATGGAATTGACTATGCAAAAAAACAAGAGTGCAAACTTATCATTGCTTTAGACTGTGGAATCACAGCAGTCGATAAAATTGATTATGCGAAAGAGCTTGGAATAGATTTTATCATTTGCGACCACCATTTACCCGGAAAAAAAGTTCCCAATGCTATCGTTTTAGATCCGAAGCAAAATGATTGTGCTTATCCATACAAAGAACTTTCTGGTTGTGGAATTGGATTTAAACTAGCGCAAGCTTACATCCAAAAAATGAAACTTTCTACTGACTTTTTGTATGGATTACTCGATTTAGTAGCCATTGCAATAGCAGCAGATATCGTTCCTGTTACTGGAGAAAATAGAATTCTTGCTTATTATGGTTTAGAGCTCATCAACAGTAAAAATCAACGAAAAGGATTGCAAGCTTTGCTTAAATCTGCCAATAAGGAATCAACTTTAACACTTACGAATGTTGTATTTATTCTTGCTCCACGCATCAACGCAGCAGGAAGAATCGACTCAGGAAAAAATGCTGTAGAACTTTTATTGAGTGAAGAAAATTCTCAATTAAATGCACTTTCAGAAAAGATTGAGCAAGATAATGCACTCCGAAAAGAATTAGACCGAGATATTACAGAAGAAATTTTGGAGCAATCTTTAGAAATTGAGCATTTTGAAAAACGTAACACAACCGTTGTTTATGGAGAAAATTGGCACAAAGGTGTTATCGGAATTGTTGCTTCGCGCATCATGGAAACTTATTATCGTCCAACAGTAATTTTGACTTCTTCTGGAGAAAGTGCTTCGGGTTCTGTTCGCTCAGTAAGTGGATTTAATGTCTATGAAGCACTTGAAAAATGTTCTTCTTTACTGATACAATTTGGTGGACACGCAGCTGCTGCAGGACTGAGTATTGAGTTGAAAAATATTCCTGCTTTTATTGAAAAATTTGAACAAGTTGTGAGCGAATCTATTTCGAAAGAACAATTGGTTCGAAAAGAAAGAATAGATGCTGAAATTTCATTTAAAGATATTTTTAGCGAAAATGAAACTCCGAATAAAATTCCAAAAATAAAGCGATTATTGAATGAATTTGAACCAACAGGTCCGGGAAATATGAAACCTGTTTTTTTGGCAAAAAATATTTACATCGATCCAGATAATAGTCGCGTTGTAGGAGATAACCACTATAAAATGAGTTTATATCAAGCTGATTCTCCTTATAAAATTCCAGCAATTGGGTTTAATTTAGGATATAAAATCAATGAATTAGGAAATGGAGAACCCGTAGATATTATTTTTACCTTAGAAGAAAATACGTGGCAAGAAAGAACTACATTGCAGTTAAATGTAAAAGATATTCGTCCTACTCTAGTTCCTTGTTAAAATTTAATTTATGAAAAAACACATTCTATTAATTACCCTTCTATTCAGCTTTTATAGCAGTTTTGGACAAGGATTTGACGTAGATAATTACAGCGTTGACATCTACATCAATAAAGCTGGATATTTCGATGTGATAGAGAAATATGATGTCAATTTCACGGAATATAAACACGGAATTTTTCGAGAAATAGTCACCAATTATCAACTAGAAGATAAAAACAAACATCTAGAAAATCGAAAAATTGAGATCTCAAATATTGATGTTCAAGGAGCTCCTTACGGGAAGACAAATGTACTTTATAAGAGTATAATTCTAAAAATCGGTGACCCAAATGAAACTGTTTTTGGCAAGAAAAGCTATAAAATAAGTTATCGCGTTAATTATGCTTTTTTGTTTGACGATTCTACTTCTTATTTTTATTGGAATATTCGTCCAAGTGAATGGCAAGCAGAGTTTAAACATATTAATTTTAGAATACATCTTCCAACCAATCTTCCGCTCGATTCATCAAAATATTTCATTTATGCTGGAGCTCTTGGAAATTCAACACCTACAGATGCATTCGATGTTAGCTATAAAAATGGTGTGATTACTGGAAAAATGAAAGCCGGTAAATCTTTATTCTATTCTGAAAACCTAACAGCGTTGATTCATTTGCCCAAAAACTATATAAAAGATGCAACATTATCTTGGTGGTATTGGTGGAGTCATTGGGCATGGATAGTTCTAATTCCCATAATTATTATCTCGTTTTACTTCATATGGAAAAAATATGGAAAAGAAGACTACACGCCAAGCATTGTTGAATATCTTCCTCCAAAAGGAATAGATCCTGCTATGGCTGGATATTTAACAAAAGATCATGAAAGTCAAAATCACCTTGTTTCTTTAATTCCTTATTGGGGAAATTTGGGTTATATTAAACTCATTGAAGTTCCTTATGAAGACGAAAAGAAAAATCCCGATATTAATATCAAAAAATTAAAGAATTTACCTTCTTATGCCAGTAGCTATGAAAAACAGTTTTTCAATGGAATGTTTAGTGGATCTAAAAACGACAGTGTTCTGATAAGTTCGCTTGAAAATAAATTTTACGTCACATTGAAAGATTCCATGGAGAAACTACACGAAGCTGCGCAAGTTTATTACCTCGAAGAATCAACAAAAGTTAGAAATCGCTTACGCATCTTATTGATTTTAATGCTCATTTTTGGTTCATTTGGATTCTTTTTCTTTTGGGGAGTTTTTGCTGGATTGAGTATGATTATGACCTCAATTGTATTGCTTATTCTCAACAAATACATGCTCAAGAAAAACACAACTGGAAATAAATTAGAAGCGGAGCTTTTTGGTTATAAAAAATTCATCAAAGCAGTAGATGAAGACAAATTGAAAACACTTTTAGAGCAAGATCCATTTTATTTTGAAAAAACAATGAGTTACGCTTTAGCCTTTGGAATGCTCGATAAATGGAGCAAGAAATTCGAAGCACTCAATGTTCGACCACCCGAATGGTACAGCGGAAGTAACCATACATTAGGCGCTTTTACTACTGTGATGTTTATGAACCAATTTTCAACTTCTATGTCGAACATACAAAGTTCCATGATCAGCACTCCTGCTCCAAGCTCTTCTAGCGGTGGTGCATTCTCAGGCGGAGGTTTTTCTGGCGGTGGATTTGGTGGTGGCGGTGGCGGGAGTTGGTAGGAGGATTGAGGAAAATCAATAAACTCAAATAAATACGAACAACAAAAGATTTTGGCTAAAGCAAAGGTTTATGTTTTTATTAAGGAATGGGCTAAAGCCACATTCCTAATAAAATTCAGATTCTTATTCAAAAAAATGAATTGTCTACAGATTTTGAAAGTCTTAACAATATTGCGTAATTTTGCACTACATTTAGATAAACGCAATAAACAATGGCTGAAACATTAACAAATTCTGGTATTCAAGAGATTTTGAATACTTTAGGAGTTCAAGAAATAAACAAAGGTGCTTCTACAGGAAACTACTGGTTTGCTACAAGAGGTGAGAAAATTGACTCTATTTCTCCTGTTGATGGAGAATTAATCGCAAGTGTATCAAGTGCTTCTGAAACAGATTACGAAGCGGTTATTCTTAAAGCGCAAGAAGCGTTCAAAGTTTGGCGTACAGTTCCTGCCCCTAAAAGAGGTGAAGTGGTTCGTCAATTTGGAGAAAAATTACGCGAAAGTAAAGACGCATTAGGTAAACTTGTTTCTTATGAAATGGGAAAGTCGTTACAAGAAGGTTTAGGTGAAGTACAAGAAATGATTGATATCTGTGATTTCGCAGTTGGACTTTCGCGCCAATTAAATGGTTCTACACTTCATTCTGAACGTTTCGGACATAGAATGTACGACCAATATCATCCACTTGGAATAGTTGGGATTATCTCAGCATTTAACTTTCCAGTTGCTGTTTGGAGTTGGAATACTGCTCTAGCATGGATTTGTGGTGATGTTTGTGTTTGGAAACCATCAGAAAAAACGCCGTTAACTGCTGTTGCTTGTCAAAAGATTGCCGCAGAAGTTTTTGCGAAAAATGATGTTCCAGAAGGTGTTTCTTGTCTTGTAATTGGTGGTCCAGAAATCGGAAAAACATTAACTGCTGACAAACGTATTCCATTAATTTCTGCAACTGGTTCTACTCGCATGGGTAAATCTGTTGGAGCTGTTGTTGGAGAACGTTTAGGTCGCTCTTTACTTGAATTAGGTGGAAACAATGCAATTATCATTACGCCAAATGCTGATTTGAAAATTGTTGTTCCAGGTGCTGTTTTTGGTGCTGTTGGAACTGCAGGACAACGTTGTACTTCTACGCGTCGATTGATTATTCACGAAAGTGTTTACGATAAAGTAAGAGATGCAATAGTTGGTGCTTACAAACAATTACGTATTGGAAATCCATTGGATTTAAACAATCACGTTGGTCCTTTAATTGACAAAGCGGCTGTTGAAATGTACCTAAAAGCATTGAAAGAAGTAGAAGCTGAAGGTGGAAAAGTATTGGTTGAAGGTGGTGTTTTAAGTGGCGAAGGTTACGAATCAGGATGCTACGTAAAACCAGCTATCGCTGAAGCAAAAAATACGTTTAAAATCGTTCAACACGAAACATTTGCACCTATTCTATACCTCATCAAATATACAGGTGAAATAGAAAATGCAATTGCTATTCAAAATGGTGTTCCACAAGGACTTTCATCGGCAATTATGACATCTAACTTGCAAGAAGCGGAAAAATTCCTTTCTTACGCAGGTTCAGATTGTGGTATTGCAAATGTAAACATCGGTACTTCTGGTGCTGAAATTGGTGGTGCATTTGGTGGAGAAAAAGAAACTGGTGGCGGACGCGAATCAGGTTCAGATGCTTGGAAAGTTTACATGCGTCGTCAGACAAATACAATTAATTACACAGATAATTTACCACTCGCTCAAGGAATCAAATTTGATTTGTAGGCGTAAAGTGATATCGAATACAAAAAAAGGAGCTAAAATATTTTAGCTCCTTTTTAAATTCAACCTAATATGTTGTAAATCAATATTTTATAAATACGTTTTTTGGTTCAGTGAAAAAGCGCAAGGCTTCTAATCCACCTTCACGACCTACGCCTGAAGCTTTTACACCTCCGAAAGGTGTGCGCAAATCTCTCACAAGCCATGAATTAACCCAAACGATTCCACTTTGTACTTCTTGTGCAACACGGTGCGCTCTTTGTAAATTAGATGTCCAAATAGTTGCACTCAAACCATATTGTGTAGAATTTGCCATCATCAATACTTCTTCTTCTGTGTCAAAAGGTGTAATCGTAACCACAGGTCCAAAAATCTCTTCTTGGTTCGTTCTACAATCATACGCTAAACCTTCGATAACAGTTGGTGCAAGATAATAACCATCTTTCAAATCTCCATCTAAAATTACTCGATGACCGCCTGTTAAAACTGTTCCGCCTTCTTCTTTTGCTAATTCAACATAAGAAAGTACTTTTTCCATGTGGGATTTAGAAACAACTGCTCCTAAATTTGTTTTCGGATCGGTTGGATCTCCAACTATAGAGCGTTTAACTTTTTCTACGAAAGCAGTTTTAAATTTCTCGTAAATAGATCTTTCTATAAAAATACGTGAACCGCACAAGCAAATTTGACCTTGATTCGCGAAAGACGAACGCATCGTAGTTGATAACATATCATCAAAATCGCAATCTGCAAAAATGATATTTGGATTTTTTCCACCAAGTTCGAGTGATAATTTTTTGAACATGGGAGCCGCAATTGAAGCTATCGCTTTTCCTGTTGACGTTCCTCCTGTGAAAGAGATCGCTTTGATTTTTGGATGACGAACAATTGCATCGCCTACTTCATGTCCATAACCGTGAATGATGTTTAGAACTCCAGCGGGCAAACCTGCTTCTTGACAAACTTTTGATAAAAGATAAGCCGTTGTTGGCGTGACTTCAGATGGTTTTGCAACAACACAATTTCCAGCAGCAAGCGCAGGAGCAATTTTCCATGTAAATAAATACAAAGGCAAATTCCATGGAGAAATACAACCTACTATTCCAATTGGAGTACGCAAGGTATAATTTACACCAAGACCTTCCATAGCGTGAGATTCTGATGAAAAATGTATGATTCCAGTTGCGAAAAATTCAAAATTAGAAACTGCACGAGGAATATCTACGTGCGCAGCTAATTTCATAGGTTTTCCGTTGTCTTTTGACTCTGCAGCAACAAATTCATCCATTCTATTGGAAATACCTTGCGCTATCTTCATCATTATTTCAGAACGTTCTTCTTTCGGAGTTTCTGACCAAGCTTTAAATGCTTTTTCAGCAGCCAAAACTGCTTTTTCTACTTCTTTAGAACCCGATTGTGGAATTTTACCATATACTTTTCCCGTTGCAGGATTATAATTATCAATATACGTTTGATTTTCTGGAGCAGAAAATACCCCGTTTATGTAATTTTCAAGAACTAACATACATCTCTATTTTTATCTAAACAAAGTTAATCAACATAATTTAAGCAAAAGAAAAAACAAAGACAATATTTAAAAAAGGTCACTATTCTTTTATTCCCAATTCTTTCCCAATTCATTATTCAACTTTGCACTTCAAATTAATTTTGAAATATGTTCAAATTAATTAATTCGATTTTATTCATCCTTATTTCATTGGGGACGATTGCGCAAGATAACCTCAAGTATTATACAGATATTGCTAAACAAAACAGTCCTCTGGTTCAAGATAATATGGACCAGAGTGTTGTTAATCAATTGGAAATACAGCGCCTAAAAGCATTTTATACTAAGCCACAAATTGGAATTAATGCACTTTATCAATTTTCGCCAATTATAAATCAAGATGGTGGTAAAACACGATTCGATGCCAATTCCTATGCAGCAGACAATTATTATGGTTACGACTTAGCAGCTTCAAATGGTGGACAATACCAAGCTTTACTAAATATTACACAACCATTATTCAATAAAAAAAAACTAGAAACTGCGAGTGAACAAATAGACATTGCTTCAAAAATCAACGAAAATAATGCTGCTTTATCCGCTCACGATGTAGAGAAAATTGTTATTGATCAATATATTATTTGTTTACAAGATAAAAGACAATTATCCTACACAGCTGATATGGCGAAACTTCTTTCTGAGCAAAAAGACATCATGAAAAAATTGGTAGAAGGAAGTGTTTACAAACAATCTGATTTAAGCTTATTGAATATCGAATACCAAAATATGCTTTCTCAGCAAGCTACTTTCAAAGCAAATTACCAAAGAGATTTAATGAATCTAAACGTTTTGTGTGGAATTAATGACACAACTTTAGTTGAATTACAAGATGTTGATTTAAAACTAATTGATAGCAAAGAAAATCCTGCTTTTCTTGAAAAATATCGCTTGGATAGTTTAAATCTTGTTGCACAACAAAAAACTTTTGAACTCAAATATAAACCACAAATTAACGTCTTTGCAAATACGGGGTTAAATGCGGTTTATGCACCAACTATTCTCAAAAGATTTGGTATAACAGGCGGAATTATGTTCAACTACAATTTTTTTGATGGGCATCAGAAACAAATTAATCAACAAAAAATTAATGCACAACAAAAAACAGTTGACGCTTACAGAGAAAATTTTCTGAATCAAAATGCAATGCGTAAAGCACAAATTATAAATGAATTAAATACTTATGAGCAAAGAATTAATATTGCAGAACGACAACTAAAGGATTACGAAGTGCTTCTCAATAGCTACAAACAAGAAATTATGTCGGGTCAACTTTCTATTCTTAATTACATCACTGTTTTAAAAAATAGAGCAGTTACTCAAAGAGATTACGCTTTACTTTATGCGCAACGACAATCATTGATAAATGCTTACAACTACTGGAATTGGTAATTTGAAATAACAGACATGAAAAAATTAATAAACTATTTACTTCTTTTCTGTATCGTACTTTTTAGTGCTTGTAAAAACAATCATGAAACGGCAGTTGAAACTAGGATTACTCCAAAAACACCTGTAACAGTGGTTAACATCAAAACAGGAAATATAGCAGATGATTTGGATCTTTTTGGGACAACAATTTACTTAAAAAGAAACATAGTTAGTGCATCAATTCCGGGATTTATCACAGCAGTTTATCCAAAATTGGGAGACAAAGTCAATAAAGGTGATGTTTTATACATTTTACAATCAAAAGAAAGTAGAGCTTTGGGAAATGGCGCATCAGAAGTGGATAGTTCACTCGTGAATTTTGGTGTGATAAAAGTAAAAGCTCCTGCAACGGGTGTAATCAGTACTTTGGATAAACAACAACCAGGAGATTATGTTTTGGAAGGCACACAACTTTGCACCATCGCTGAGAGTAGTGATTTGGTTTTTCAAGTAAATGTTCCTTATGAATACACATCTTACACCCAGACTGGAACAACTTGTACCGTTATTTTACCTAACAATAAAAGTTTTGAAGCAACATTCACCAAGGCTTTAACAATGATGAATGCGATGGCACAAACGCAAACTATTTTAGCTAAATCTAAATCAGCAATTTTATTACCTGAAAATATGATTGTGAAAGTCGTTATTCAGAAAAAAAGTGCTTCAGACAAACAAATTCTTCCTGTTTCTTGTGTTTTAAGCGATGAAATGATGCAAGAATTTTGGGTTATGAAACTCATCAACGATAGTACTGCCGTTAAAATCCCCGTTGAAATAGGAAGTAAAAATACAAAATCAATAGAAATACTTTCTCCTCAATTTAATGAAAATGAGCAAATTATAAGTACTGGGAATTATGGATTACCTGATACGGCATTAATTTCTATTCAATAATTAAGGTCTATAAAGCATGAAAAACAGTAATTACTTTCAGGTATTTAAAAAACCTATTATTTTCATAGGAATACTGCTTTTAGTTAGCGGAAGCTATTCGTATTTGCACATGCAGACAAATTTGTTTCCCGAAGTTGTTTTTCCAAGAATAACGATAGTTGCAGATGCTGGACAACAACCCATTGACAGAATGATGCTGACGGTTACAAAGCCGTTGGAAAGTGCCGTTAAGAAAGTAAAAGGAGTTCAAGTTGTAAAAAGTAATTCCAGTCGTGGGAGTTCTACTGTTGACGTTTTCTTTGATTGGAGCACAGATATTTATACGGCGAAAATGCAACTTGAAAACCGTATCAATGAAATCAAAAGTTTCCTTCCACCTGGTGTAACAATTGCCGCCGAGGCAATGAATCAATCTACTTTTCCTGTTTATGGCTATACTTTAGAGAGCAAAAAACATGGTTTGGTTGCACTGCGAGATAAAGCAAATTTAATTGCTCGACCGCTATTTTCTCAAGTGGATGGAATTTCAAACGTTGTTGTAAGAGGTGGAAAAAACAAAGAATTTGTACTTATTCCAGATGCGATAAAAATGTCTTCTTTGGGGATTACAATGAATACACTCACCAACGTATTCAACAACAATAATTTCGTGATGTCAAACGGTGCAATTGACGATTATAATCGCTTGTATTTAACGCTCACAGACACACGTTTGATGGATATTAACGAACTGGAAAATATCATCATAAAAAATGATGGAATTAGAATGGTTCGTTTGAAAGAAATTGCAAAAATAGAAGTCAAAGAACAAATTGAATTTATTGCTATCAATGCCAACGGACACGATGCTGTTTTAATTGATTTAATCAAACAACCAGGAATAAATTTACTTTCATTCGCACAACAAAGCGAAGAAAAAGCAATAGAAATTCAAAAACAACTTCCCGAAGGAATGGTGTTGAAACCTTATTACAATCAATCTGAATTTGTTGGAGATAGCGTTGATAGTGTTATAGAAACTATTTACGAAGGTCTTTTCTTGGCAATTATTGTCATGATATTTTTCCTACGTTCTTGGCGAGCGAGTTTAGTCGTAATGATTACAATTCCAGTAACACTTTGTGCGACTATTTTGGTTTTGTATCTGACGGGAATCACCCTAAATATTATGTCATTAGGTGCAATTGCAGCTTCTATCGGACTTATTATTGACGATGCCATTGTGATTATTGAACAGATTTATCGAAAGCATGAAGAAGACGCAACAAAAGATAGATTACAAGTTGTAAAAGAAGCTGTTCACGATTTGTTTCCTGCGATGATAGGTTCTTCTTTGGCAACAATTGTGATTCATTTTCCTTTCCGATTGATGAGTGGCTTGGCAGGTAGTTTTTTCAAAGAATTATCTGATACAATGCAACTTACGATGGTTGTTTCATTTTTAGTTACGTGGTTATTACTTCCTGTAATTCATATTATGATAGGATTTAAAGCACCGAAACATTCCCATTTAAAAAGCGAAGCAGAACAAACACATCAACTACGTTGGTTAACTTGGTTTTTCGATAAGCCTATTTTTGCTCTAGGAATAGTTAGTATTTGTTTGATGTCTGCTTGGTTCAGTTTTTCAAAACTTGAAACAGGATTTTTACCCGATTTGGATGAAGGAACAATCGTATTAGATTATTACACGCCACCCGGAACATCAATTGAAGAAACAGATAGAATTCTCAAAGAAGTAGAAAAAATAATCGTTGCAGAACCCGAAGTTGAAACATATAGCCGAAGAACAGGCGTTGCGATGCACTTTGGGGCTGTTCCTCCAAATGTTGGCGATTATTCCATTCAACTCAAGAAAAAAAGAGATAAAACAACACCGCAAGTTATTGAACAATTACGTAAAAAAATCGCTGCAAAAGAACCCATTCTCGATATTGATTTTGGTCAGCGAATTGCCGATTTATTAGGTGATTTAATGAGTACTGCGCAACCTATAGAGATCAAGTTTTTTGGTGAAGATTATACCAAATTACAAGAAATTACTGCGAAAGCAGAAACTATTTTGACCAAAGTTAGAGGAGTTGCCGACATCAATAATGGAATAATTATCGCTGGACCTTCCTTGTCATTTATTCCCAACCAAGAATTATTGAGTCAATACAACATTTCGTTGATCGATTTTCAAACGCAATTATCCGCTTATACTGGTGGCGTAACGCTTGGAATTAATTCAAATCAGCCTGTTCCCTCGCCTGCTCAAGCAGATTTAACAGCTGGAATTCAAGTTGGACAAATACAAGATGGTGAGCAAATGCGCAACTTGATTTTACGCTTCAACGACTTTAAAACGAACAACTTAGACAAAATAAAACATCAACTAATTTTCTTACCGAATGGTACAACGCGTCCGCTTTCTTTTTTCTGTGATATCGAAGTTATTCCAGGAGAAATAGAACAACAACGAGAAAATTTGAAGTCCGTTATTATTTTAACTGCACGTTTAGAAAATCGAGATTTGGGAAGCGCCATAAAAGACATTGACAAGCACTTAAAAAGTGAATTAGTTTTGCCAAAAGGCTATACTGTCGACTATGGAGGTGCTTATTATCAGCAACAAAAATCATTTGGTGAATTGCAAGTTATTCTGATTATGGCTTCCTTACTTGTCTTTGGTGTCTTTTTGTTTTTGTTCAAAGAATGGATGTTGTCTTTCGTACTACTTTTCATCTCCGTAATGGGAATAACAGGTTGTATCACGGCACTTTATGTTACAAATACGCCTTTAAATGTAAGTAGCTATACAGGAATCATAATGATAGTCGGAATTTTAGCAGAAAACGCCATTTTTACCGTCAGTCAATATCGATTTAATTTAGCGGAAACTGGAAATGTAGATCAATCTATTAAATACGCCATTGCTTTGCGATTGCGACCTAAGTTAATGACTGCTATAGGCGCAATTTTAGCTTTGATGCCACTTGCTTTAGGAATCGGTTTGGGCGCACAAATGCAACAACCATTAGCCATTACTGTTATCGGCGGATTTGTAGTTGGTTTACCAATGCTTTTATTGGTTTTCCCTAGTATTATGAGATGGATGTATAGGAAACAGAAGTAGAGTTTAACATTGATAAAATATCTCTATTTCTCCTCCAAAGGCAACAAAACTGTTTTCGTTAAAGTAAACTTCAACACTTGATTATTTCTTAAAACAGTTATTTTAGTTTGATTTTTTTGTTCGTCAAAAATGCCTTTTCCAACAATTTCACACCATTCTTCAGGTTCTATTTTACCGTATTCTTTGTCGTCTATGTCCAGAATTACATCGTTTACTTTTAGTCCTGCTTGAAATGCACTTGAGTTATTAAATATCGTTCCTACAATTAAGGTATCGTTATTATTGCTAACAGAAAATCCAAATGAAGAAAGTTCTTTTCGGTCATATTTTTGGTGTTCAATTAAACTAATTTCTGCATCAGACCAATTAATGATGACGTCATAATTTTTAAAAAATTTCGTTCCAATCGTTCTCGCTGAATTTTTAGAGAAATCAACCAAGGTGTTTTCCAAAACAACATCTCCAAATGAAATTTTGGGAACTATCGCATAAAATGTAGTGTCTAAATCACCATAACCATAAAGTCCTGCGGTAGAATTACCAAAACTAGCAGTCTGCATGACCGAAGGGTTATTTTTTATCAACTTATCAAAAGATGTATTAGATAAAGATATATGTCCATTTGAACCTAAGTCAACAATAATTCCTTTTTCAATTTCATCATTTAATTTTAAGTCAACTACTGGAGTTCCTGTTATTTTAGTAGAAAATGGAAGCTTTTGTGATTTCTCATCTAACTTTAGAGAATCCATTGAATTTGTTATGGTTATAAATTTATTCTCGTAATCAAATTTCCAAATTGCATTTTTCATCAGATTAGCTCCTAAAAGTCCATCTACTTTCAAACAAGCTATTTCTTTTGTCTTTTTTAAATCTGAAATTGCTGTGCCCGTATTTAAAAAGTTAATACCCGCAATACTGATATTTTCAATCGAAGCAAATTCTAATTCTGAATCTTTTCCTTGGCTATCTCCTACTTTATGAGAAATTTTATTGTCCAAATTAAGTGTATGTGCTAATTCTGTCGAAATAAGATTCGGAGCACCTGTATCGAGCAAAAAATCATATTCATTTCCGTTAATGGATACTTTTAAAACAATCAATCCCAAACGAAATTCAAATGGAATTTCTACCTTAAAGGCTTTTTGTTCTACTGCTCCTTTTGTGAGAATATTAGCTGTCTTTATCGTGCTACAACTCGTTAAAAAAGCAATTGAAATGAGTAGTATTTTAAATAGATTATTCATAAAAGATAGAATTATTATGGATCGAATTTTCAAAAATAAGCTTTTGTATTGAATATTGAGAGTTATTGAAAAGAAAATAGGTGAGATTCGATATATTGATGGATTTATTATATTTGAACTTTAACCTTACTATGAAAAAGCATATCCTTTTCATCTTACTTTTTCTTTTATCAATAGTTGGTTTTTCTCAACTTACAGAAAAAAATAAAGAAGTACTTCGTGAAGAGCTTGCAAAAAGAATCAATGATTTAAGGGTAAGCAAAGGATTAAAACTACTTCTTTTTAATGATACACTCAGAAAAGCAGCTGAGTTTCACAGCGAATACATGGCTAAGAATAAAATCCTCAGTCACGACGAAAAAAGTAATAAATACGCTACTCCAAAAAAGCGTGTTGAACAATTTGACGGTGAGATTTTTGAAATAGTGGGAGAAAATGCACTTTTTATAACGATTCAAGAATTTCCTTTACGAAAAAGCGATTTGATTATGCTCGCAGAGCAAATGTTTACTAGTTGGAAAAATTCACCTGGACATTATGCGAACATGATAGAGGAAAAATATAGGTATGGAGATTTAGGATTTGCCACATATTCATCTGAAAAAATTATATATGCAACACAGGTTTTTGGCACAAAAGGATACGTAGTAAAAAATCAACTTTCCAAAAACTCATTTAGAATTGCTCAAGCACCAGAAGATTGTGAAAGTGTATATCGCGATTATACCAACCTCATTTATAACTTGGGAAATGATTTGCGTATTGAAGGAAATGAAATAAATCTCTATTACCATGACTTAACGTATTTCAATAGAATTTTCACATCTTCCAATGACGGGATTGCAATCGATCTTGTTGCGAGAGAGCAATTTCCCTGTGGAGTTTCAAATCAACTAGATTTTTCTCCAGTTTACGACGGTATCATGCTGAAACCAATCTATACTCCTGAAATGTTGCAAAAAAATAGAGCCGAAGGAGAATATCGACTCATCACAAAAGTTGGTGACATACCAACTGGTCTTAATGGAGACAGGTATTCGCCATCGTTGATTCTTATAAAAAATGGAAAAGCTTGTAAATATGTCTTTCCTGCATTTGTTCCCAGAAAAACACATAATTTAATCTCATTAAAACCAATTCTTACAGATGAATCATCGATTGAATTAAGCGATTCTGGAGTTATTGAATCTCAACTCATCGATTACGATTTTAAAACCGATAGCTCAACAGCGATAAATTCACCTTCAATTGTTAAGAAAGACTATAAAATTCATTCCATTCAAATTAATTCTTTCAGTTCTGTAGATGGAGATTCTATACAAAATAAGGTGTTGTATAATGCTCGTGCTAATTTTATCAAGCAAAATTTAATTTCACGACTAGGAGTTTCCGATAAAATCTTTACCATAAATGCAAAGGAAAATTGGGATCAAATGCACTTTCAGTTAACTTATTTTAAAAGTGACTCACTTGTGAATCTTTCTCGTGAATCTTTCAGAGCTTATTTAACAAATCGAAATGATTCACTTCTTCCGTGGGATTCTTTGTTTTTTAGTCAACGAAGAGCTACGGCTATCATAAATTATCAAGGCACATATCATGCAAATGATTCTCTGGAAACGCTGGCGGATTTTAATCTAAGAACTGCCGTTGCAACTGGAAATGTAGCTTTAGCAAACAAAGCTATGTACGAAATGTATACTACCTTAAATTACGACTGGTATTATCTATATGGTAATGAGATTATTGAATTTGTTAAAACACAACCAAAAGTTGTAGCAAATTATACGGCACTATTATCACTCGATTATGAATACGATCCTTATTTTGTAACTGATTTTATCCATTCCCGGACATCTAGAGCAAACCAATTAGACTTGAACGCACGTAATAATTTACTCTATTTATACACACTTGTTGGAACATATTTACTTGATAATTGGGATATTTCAGCTGAAAGGTTATCCAATGTTATTCACCCAAACGAAATAGAAAAAATTGGTTTTGATCAATTGAGTTCAGAATTACTTTTAAATCTCCATTTAACATTCATTCAATATTTTGGTCAAATAAATGATGATCCGAATGTTGCAAAGTCATTCAACTTTATTACCAATTACTTTGAAACACACTCTTTGAAAGAAGAAGACGATGTTTCGCTGACATTATTCTATAATTATTGGAGTATGTATACAATGACTATAAATCACTTATTGCCCAAATTCAAACTAGGTAAAATCAATGAAGATGGCGTATTTATATTGGCAGAAACTATGAATTTTACCAACTTTAATACCAATTCAATCAATTATCTCGAAGTACAGAAAAAAGCGCTTTCAATGAATAAAATTCGTTGGTGCGATTTGTTAAATTACGATTTTCAAGTACTCCGCAACGAAGGAATTAAAAAGCTTTATTGTGAAGCTTGTAAATAAATCTAGTATGAACAACAAAAACATCTGTGAAAATCCGTGACATCTGTGAGAGAAAAAGAAATTGCTCACAGATCACACTTATGAACACAGAAAAAAATAATTCAAAAGGCTCATTTTCAATTCTATTTTATAGTTTCTTAACAAACTAAATTTTGTTTGTCTTTCAAATTTTCGTAACTTACTCAAAATCATTAAAATTTGAGTTATGAAAACAAATGCCGAAACCAAAACAACCATTCGATTTGGAATCTATATGTTCCTAACAATGGTGCTCTTTTTCTTCCTAATGAAATTAGTTGGATTAGAGAAAGTAACAGAGTTACGTTTATTTAATATTGTCATAGCAGCCTATTTCTCTAATCAATTAGCTCGAGAAAAACTTATAGACAACCACAAAGCAGGTTACCTCGGTTTATTAGGATCTCTGTTTGCAGCAAATATGATTGCTGTGGTTCTTAGTTGTATCAGTCTTTTAGTATATACAAGTTTCATCGATACTCACTTCATGAGTTCTATCGGAAATGGATTCTTTCTTGGTAACAATCTTACATTACCTATTATTCTTGGCGCTTTATTTATGGAAGGTACAGCCGTTGCAATTATTGTTACATTTAGCTTAGGACAATATTGGAAAGGTGTTAAAAGAACTACCAAAACTATTTCTTAAAAAATTTATGAATGTATCGTTTTTTTGATTACATTTATACGTCACTTAAAATGAAACTATTATGAAGGGTAGAATAACGTTTTTGAGCCTTATTGGATTTTTAATGCTCACATTTTCATTTACATCTAATTCAACTCATGAGAAGAAGATTGTGGTAATTGACGCGGGACATGGCGGGAAAGATTCAGGTGTGAAAATAGATGAATTTGCTGAAAAGAAAATAACAGAAGAGATTGCACAGAAAATCAGTTTATTGAATAAAAACGATAAAATTCAAATCGTTTTATTGCGAGATGGCGATAATTTCATTGAAATAAATGACCGTGTCATAAAAGCAAATGAACTAAAACCTGATTTATTGATCTCATTACACGTTAATAGTAGCAGTGCTGACTTGACGAAAAAAGGTTCGGAAATCTATGTTTCTAACCTGAATGAGTTTCATGCGCAATCTTCTGAAATTGCTGAAAAATTGAAGACTAAACTTGCCTCTGAAAACAATGTTAAGCAAGCAAATTTTCATATTATTAGAGATGTTAAATGCCCAAGTCTCCTTCTAGAAGTAGGATTTTTAACCAATGCTGAGGACAAAACTTACATCACCAGTGATGCTGGTCAAACTGAAATTGCGACTAAAATACTTGGATTATTAAGCGAATATTAAAAACTTTTTAGTTAAACATTGTTCACTTTTATCCATAAAATCATAATTCTAAGCAAATTTGTCAGCAAATAGATGAATTTGTATACCTTTGTGCAAAGGCGAATTAAAGCAATTATATTTCTTTAAAATAAGTAGGTTATGAATCATGTTGTAGAAGCTGGTGTATTTGGTTGGGAACAAGGTCTTTTAGTCTTGGCAATCGTTCTTTTATTATTTGGAGGTAAAAAAATTCCAGAATTGATGAAAGGAATGGGTAAAGGCGTAAAAGAATTTAAAGATGGAATGAAAGGTGATGAAAAAAGCGCTACGCCATCTACTAACGAAGACGATAAAAAATAAAATCCCCTTTGATGTACAAAACGTTTGCTGAAGTGAAACTTGCGATTTCTTCAGGTGTTTCGGTATTTGATATCGTTAACACTTATTTGAATGCAATAGAATCACGAAAAAACATCAACGCTTTTTTAGAAGTATTTACAGATTCAGCTCTTGAACAAGCTAAAGAAGTAGATCAAAAAATAAAAAATGGTACGGCAGGTCGATTAGCTGGAATGGTAATTGGACTAAAAGACAATATTTGTTACAAAAATCATCACGTTTCTGCTTCTTCTAAAATTTTAGAAGGATTTGAATCGTTATATAGCGCAACAGTAGTTGAACGATTACTTGCAGAAGATGCAATTATAATTGGTCGACTCAACTGCGATGAATTTGCCATGGGAAGTTCAAATGAGAACTCAGCTTATGGAAATGTACTCAATCCAATCAATGAAAAATGTGTTCCTGGAGGTTCTTCTGGAGGTTCAGCAGCAGCAGTTGCAGCAGGACTTTGTACGCTTTCTTTAGGAAGTGATACTGGAGGTTCGATTCGTCAACCTGCTTCGTTCACAGGAATTTTTGGCTACAAACCAAGTTATGGCAGAATAAGTCGCTATGGATTAATAGCTTACGCCTCTTCTTTTGATCAAATTGGACCTTTTGGAAATGCGATTGAAGACATTGCTCTAGTTACAGAAATCATCGCTGGAAAAGATGAGTATGATAGTACAGTGTCTTCTCGAAGTGTAGAAGAATATTCTAACTTGAACGCTCCTTCAAAGAAAATGAAAATTGCTATTCTCAAGGAAGCTATTCATCATGATGGAATTAATCCAGAAGTAAAAGCAAGATTGAATGAAATTATAGTCCAACTTCGCGAAGAAGGACATCAAGTAGATGAAGTATCATTTCCATATTTGGAGCACATGGTGCCAACCTACTACGTTTTAACAACTGCAGAAGCATCTTCTAATCTTTCTCGTTTCGATGGTGTACATTATGGACATCAAAGTAAAAAAGCAGTTGGTGTTGAACAAGTTTATACTTTATCTCGCACAGAAGGATTTGGCGAAGAAGTGAAACGTCGTATTATGGCAGGGACATTTGTTCTTTCAAATGACTTTTACGAAGCTTATTATACAAAAGGATTAAAAGTAAGACGTGTCATTCGTGAAAAAACAGATACTATTTTAGCAGAATATGATTTTTTACTTACACCAACTACCCCAGATGCTGCATTTGAAATCAATTCTGTAAAAGATCCGATTACAATGTACTTGCAAGATATTTTCACGGTGCATGCAAACCTTTCTGGTAATCCAGCAATCTCTTTACCTTTAGGGAAAAAACAAGATGGAATGCCTTTTGGGATTCAGTTAACAGGAAATCATTTTAAAGACAAAGCGCTATTCGACTTTTCATATTATTTGACAAAATTACTAACTCTTCATCATGCATAAATTATTGGGCTTTTTCTTTCTACTTATTATTTCAAGCAGCCTTTTTGGGCAAGTAGAAGAAGACTCCACTGTTATAGAAGATGATTTAATAGGTACAATTGAAGAAAGTATTCAATTATACCAAGCCGAGAATAGAAATCAAAAAAATTACGATTCACTCATTGCAGCATTAGGCTATGAAAGAAATCACGTTCCACAATTTTCAGATTCTACATATTGTATGCGCATGGCTGAAATGAATGAGCATACACCTTTTCGTTTCGATTGTCACCCAGCTGCTTTAAGTACAATTCGTTTTTTTAATGAAAAAAGACGTGGTTTTCTTAAAATTGCCATGGGCAGATCGGCACTTTATTTTGATTTATATGAAGAAGCGCTAGATCGCTACAAAATGCCACTCGAACTAAAATACTTGTCAGTTATTGAAAGTGGACTTCGTCCGCAAATAAAATCACGTGCAGGAGCACTTGGTTTATGGCAATTTATGTACGGAACAGGTAAAATGTATGGTTTACAAGAAGATGCATACATTGATGAGAGAATGGATCCATACAAATCTACCGATGCTGCTTGTCGTTATCTAAAACGACTTTTTGCTATGTACAACGATTGGAATATGGCTTTGGCTGCTTATAATGCTGGACCTGGAAATATCAATAAAGCAATTCGTCGCTCTGGAGGAAAAATGACATATTGGGAAATTCGTCCATTCCTTCCAAGAGAAACGCAAGGTTATGTACCTAACTTTATTGCAGTTGCCTATCTATTGGAACATGCAGCTCAACATAACTTATCTCCTGCTCCAGCAAAAATTTATCCGTATCAACTGGATACAATTTGTTTAAAGACAAGTATGCATATGCCAACTCTAGACTCTGTTCTCGATTGGCCACTAGCAGATATTCAATATCTAAATCCAATTTATAAAACAACGTACATTCCTAAAACAACTCCACCACAATGTATTACTATGCCAATTGAAAAAATAGCGATATTCATTGATTTGGAAGATAGCATTTACAGAATGGACAGTACTATTTATGCTGTGCCTTTAATTACACCAACATCAGAAACTGGCACAGAAATATCTACTACTTCTACTTCATCTGAAAACACACAATATCATAAAGTAAGAAGCGGAGAAACTTTAGGTGGAATAGCAGAAAAATATCGTACGACGGTTAGTCATTTAATGAGTTGGAATCATTTGCGTTCTAGTAATATCAATGTCGGACAAGTTTTAACGGTTAACTCAGCTTATGTGCCAAAAACAGTAGCTCCAGAAAAAACTTCAACGCCAACTACAACTGCAAGTTCTAGTGGAGCTAAAAAATATCATTCTGTAAAATCTGGTGAAAGTTTTTGGAATATTTCACAACAGTACGGAATTACTATTACTCAACTACAAGAACTCAACCCGAACGTAAGTTCTAGTAACCTAAAAATAGGACAATCTATTCGTGTACAATAAGTTCTAGATTAGATAAAAAGAAAAGTTATCTTTGACTATGATCAAATTATCTGTTGTTATCATCACTTTTAACGAAGAGCGCAATATAAAACGTTGCTTAGATTCTGTAAAGAACGTTGCAGATGAAATTCTCGTTATTGATTCATTTTCAAAAGATAAAACCAAAGAAATTTGCATAGAAAATCAAGCTTCTTTTATTAAAAATCCATTTGAAGGACATATTCAACAGAAAAATTTTGCCATTCAACACGCGAAATACGATTGGATTCTTTCTTTAGATGCAGATGAGGCGTTGACTCCAGAATTAGAGAAATCGATTTTAGCCATTAAAAATAATCCAGAACTCAAGGGATATTCAATGAATCGCAGAACGTATTACTGTGGACATTGGGTGAAATATTGCGGTTGGTATCCAGATACAAAAACTCGATTAATCAATAGAAATTTCGGAGCATGGACGGGTGTAAATCCACATGACAGACTAGAATTATTTGATAAATTACCTGTGAAAAATCTAGAAGGAGATTTACTGCATTATTCCTATTACACAAGAGAAGATCATTTAAAACAAATCGAATATTTCGGTGATATCGCTGCAAATGAATTATATAAAAAAGGAAAACGCATAAATTGGTTGACCATTTATGCCAAAACAATCTTTCAATTCATCAAAAGTTTCTTCTTAAAAAAAGGTATCTTAGATGGTGGAACTGGATTTACCATTTCGCGATTAAGTGCATACGCAACTTATAGAAAATACGTTAAACTGCTTGAACTAAACAAAAATGAAAGCAGATAGAATTTTAATCAGCAGAACGGATAGTATCGGTGATGTTATTTTGACTTTGCCGCTTTGTGTTTGGTTAAAAGAGCGTTTTCCAGAATGTGAAATTTACTTTTTAGGTAGAAATTACACACGAGAAATCATTCAATCATTTTCTAAAATAGATCATTTTATCGCTTGGGATGATTTAGAGCAACTGACAGAAAAAGAACAAGTAAGATTCTTGAAAGAACTAAATTTAGATTATTTTGTACATGTTTTTCCGAGAAAAGCAATTGCAAAATTGGCTAAAAAAGCTAAAATACCTCATCGCATCGGGACATCGCATCGCATGTTTCATTTATTGACTTGCAATGAACGCGTTAGTTTTACTCGAAAAAATTCACCCTTACACGAAAGTCAACTCAATTTTGAATTGTTACGTCCTTTTGGGTTAAAAGAAATTCCAAGTCTGAAACAAATCAACGAAGCGACGCATTATTTCAAGGCTAAGACGACTTTAAATTCATCGATTCAAGAATTATTAGATACGCCGTTAAAGAAAATTATTCTTCATCCAAAATCACAAGGAAGCGCAGTTGAATGGGGCGTAGAAAATTTTGTAGCATTGAGCTTACTTCTCGTTGAGAAAGGTTGTCGCGTTTATTTTAGTGGAACAGAAAACGAAGGGAAATTATTCAGAGATCAAATTCCCAAGCACGAAAACATCATAGACATTACTGGAAAAATGAGCTTGGGTGAATTCATTTCATTTATTGAGAAATCGGATGCACTTGTAGCTGCAAGTACAGGTCCGCTTCACATTGCAGGATTACTTAACAAACACGCAATCGGCTTATTTTCTCCACGTAGACCTATTCATCCAGGAAGATGGCAACCACTTGGTAACTCTTCTGAAACAATCGTTTTTGATGAAAATTGTTCGAATTGTTCCGAAGGAAAACCATGTGATTGCATTTCGAAAATCGCTCCAAGTGAAGTAGCAAAAAAATTAACAGATTAGTTAAAATCTGTCGTTTCAAAATCTTCATCCAATCTAAAAAAAAAGAATACCTTTGTACTGAATTTTGGTTTCGTCGTAAAAAACGAATGAAAAAGGGAATCTTGTGAAAAACAAGAACTGTTCCTGCAGCTGTAATCCTTGATTACGCTTGTTCAATAGCCACTGTGCCGAGCTCTCGGTGTGGGAAGGCGAGCAAGCTAGAGGTGAGTCAGAAAACCTGTCAAAATTTAAACAAATTGAGCTTTCAGGACAAAAGCTATCATTTTGGACATAAACTCTTTGTTTATACCCAAGTTGTATTTTCCCTGTAAGCATATTATTAACTTTTTTAATTTATATGCTGATGAAAAAATCATTATTTTTTGCATTGTTGCTCTCAGGAGCTAGTTTTGGTCAAACACAGACCATTAATTTTGAAGAATTGTCTCTTCCTGCGGGATTAGATTATTGGAATGGATCAGATTTGTCAGGTGATTTCACCTCTGGACCAGCTGTTTTTTCTAATCTGTATAACACAACGTATTCTTCCTGGTCAGGATTTACATACTCTGCTGTAACAGACAATACAACCGCTGGTTACGGTAATCAATACAGTGCATTTCCAGGAGTTGGAGCAGATGGTTCTGCACAATATGGCGTTTGGTATTTAGACGGAACAATCACGTTTGCAAATTCCAAAATTGTAGATAGTATTAAAGTGACAAACGCAACTTATGCTGCTATTTCAATGCGCGATGGAGATCCTTATGCGAAACAATTTGGTTCCGTTAATGACGCAAATGGAGTTCCAGATGGAACAAATGGCGAGGATTGGTTCAAGCTAACAATTTCAGGATGGGATGCAAACGGAGATTCTATCAGTTCTGTTGATTTTTATCTTGCTGACTATCGTTTTTCTGATAACTCATTGGATTATATAGTTGATGCATGGAAAAATATCGATTTATCTGCTTTTGGTTGGGTGAAAAAATTGACTTTCAATCTTTCTTCTTCAGATGTTGGAACCTATGGAATGAATACTCCAGGATATTTTGCAATTGACAATATCGTTGTTTCTCAAGTAAATCTTGGTTTTGAAGAAAACGTACAAGTACAAGCAAGTGTTTATCCAAATCCAACAAGTGATGTGTTGAATGTTTCTTTTAATGAAGCAAAAACGAGAACTATCACACTTATTTCTACAACAGGAAGTATTATTAAAACCATCAATAGTTCAGAAAAACAGATTACTATTCCAGTTCAAGAATTAGAAAAAGGAGTTTACTTCATACAAATTCAAGATAGCAGCTCAAATCAGTCAAGTAGCTTTATTATAAAATAAGCTAGCTAGAATTTAAAAAAATGAAGGATTTCAGACGATATAAATTTTATTTATCACTCGTTGGAATCCTTTGTCTTTTTTCTTTAGAATCTATTGCTCAAAAAGACACGACTCATTTGCTGAATTCTGTTCAAATAATACGTGAACGAGATTCAATTTACCTTGTTCCACGCATGACGTCCATAAAAGATGGCGCAGTTATTACTATAGCAGAAATTGAGCGCAAAAAACCAATAGATCTAGGTGAATTAACGCGTTCTTTTCCTGGAGTTTTCTTAAAATCCTATGGCGGAGTTGGTGGACTAAAAACCATGAATGCTCGTGGATTAGGTTCACAACATTTTTTGGTCTTAATCAACGGTATAGCCTATTTACAAAACCAAAGTGGAAGTGCCAATTTGGGAAATATCCAAACAGATTTTATAGAAACGGTAAAATATTCCACTGGCGGAACAGACGAATGGATGGTTCCTGTTTTATCAAAAACTTACAGCGGTGTTTTGCAGGTTTTTACAACTGATCAACTTTTCATTCCAAACAAATCGAAAGTAGAAGTTTCCACTTTAGCTGGCTCTTTTGGACATTACAAAGCGGGATTAAATACGTATTTCTCCAATAAAAAAGCATACATCAGCGCAAATGGATACGGAATGAGCTACAAAGGAAATTATCCGTTTACTTATGAAAATGGTTATCAAAAAATTAATTCTACCCGTCTGAATAACAATATCGGAGAAGTTGCTTTTCGTTTTGGAACAGGAATTCAATTGAAAAACAATCGACTACAAGCTGGAGCGAATTATTACAAAAGTGATAAACAACTTCCCGGAGCGATTATTTTCTATCAACCTGCGAATAGTCAAACTTTAAATGTAAGTCAACTGAATTTCAATTTTACGCATACTTTTTTGACGAGTAAATTTCGTCAACGCAACGAAATATCTTGGAATGAAGGTAAAACAAATTACATCGATCCTTATTATGTTGGGCAAATCATCAACGAAAATTACCGTGAACGAAATCTAGATATTAGTCATGTAAATCGTTTGCGACTAGACAAAAATGATAAACTCGCACTCACTTGGGGAATGGAATATATGTACACGGATTTGGTTGCGAACACCAATAACGTAATGCATCCACAACGACACCGAGGAATTGCAAACGTGGGATTTAGTGCTAATTTGAATCGATGGAAATTTATGACCGATTTGCCTGTTCAAGCTTTAATTGAAAAAGATTTATCGCAAACAAAATGGAAACAAACGTATCTTTTCACGCCAAGCGCAGGATTTAGCCGACAATTTTCCATTAAAAAAACACATTGGAATGCGCATATAAATTATGCTTCGACAGCGAGAGTAGCTTCTTTCAACGAACTTTTCTACGGAAAAACTGGAAATGTACATTTGAATCCTGAAAAGGCGCAAATGGGAACAATCGGATTTTCTACAGCGTATTTTTCTAAAAATGGATTTTCGATTACAGGTTCTGCAAATGGATTTGGCGGTTGGATAAAAGATAAAATTGTTACTATTCCAACGAAAAACCTATTCATGTGGTCGGTTAGAAATGTCGGTCAAGTTCTTTCTTACGGATTTGATGGCGATATCACATTTGGAAAATCATGGAAAAACGAAAAATTTAAAATTAGTACGATTCAAAAAACAGCTTTGACAGTTGCACGAGATTATACCGATAAAGAAAGTTCTACGTATCGTCAGCAAATTCCGTACACGCCTTATTGGAATTATTCAGGAGAATTTATTGTAGATGTATACGATTTTCAACTTTCGTGGGAATCTTCTTACAGCGGATTTCGATTTGCTTTAGGAGAAAATATTGCTGAAAATGTAGTGAATGAATATTGGCTTCACAACCTCAGAATTGCTTATAATTGGAAAATAAAAAAAGGGAATCATGCGATTCGAATTTATGCAAAACTAAATAACATTACCAATAAACAATATCAGGTTATTAGAAGTTTTCCGATGCCGGGAAGAAATGTTGAAATAGGATTGAAATATGCTTGGAATAAACATAAATAAACGAATAATTGGGGTGTTAAGCATCTGTTTTTTCATGTTGATATTTTCAGGATGCAAGAAACCACAACCCATTAATTATGAAGTTCCAACAGAATTACGCAATGGATTTTTAACTTTAAATGAAGGACTTTTTCAGCAAAACAATTCGACTTTAACTTGGTATAATATTGACGAGCAAAAAGCTTATCCTGACTTCTTTGAAAAGAAAAATGGACTCGGCTTAGGAGATACAGGAAATGACATCAAAGTGTATGGAAATAAAATCTATATCGTCGTTAACAATTCTCATATTCTGCATGTGTTGGACAAAAAAACAGGTAAATTATTGAATCAAATCACCTTGTCTAATAACAATTCAGGAAGTTCTCCGCGACATATTACATTTTCTGGAGCAAACGCCTATATCTGTGCATTTGACGGAAGTGTTTTTAAAATAGATACATCAACTATTTCCATTCAACAAATTGTGTTAGCAGGAACAAATCCCGAAGATCTTGTTGCTTATAACGGAAAATTATTTATTAGTAATTCTGGCGGGTTGAATTATCCACTTATGGACAGTACAGTGAGTGTTTTTGACATCGCTTCGATGCAAGAAATCACACGTATAAAAGTGGGGAAAAACCCAAGCGGAATGTTGATAGACGATTTCGGGTCGCTTTGGGTTTCTGTTCAAGGAGATGCATCGTTGAATGAAGGAACTTTGGTAAAAATAAATCCAACTTCATTTGATTTAGAAGCAACTTTAGACATTGACTGCGCAGAATTTACATCGGGAAATGGATTACTTTATATCACCAATTATAATTACAGCACGGGAAAATCGAATGTAATGAGTTTTAATCCGCAAACGAATCAAGTTATGAAACAACAATTCATTGATGGAAGTCAATTTACAACGATCTACGGAATTCAATATATCGAAGTCAGTGGACAAGGAATTTTACTCATTAACGATGCGAAATCTTATATAAATCAAGGAAAAACAATGGCGTTTGACTTGCAAGGAAATTTACTATTTAATTATACATCAGGGTTGAATCCGAATAGTTCGGTTTATCTCCCTTAAAAACAAAACAAAAAACAAGATGAAAAACACACTTTTTACACTCTTTTTATTGGTTCAATTAATTGGATTTGGACAATACGCACCAGCTGCAGGACAAATTGGAACAACTGCTATTCGCAAAGATTCTTCGGCAATTATTGCTTGGGCAACAGGTGTTCAAATAACACGTGGTTACATCAATGCTTCTAATCATTCTGCCGTTTATGGCGGAAGTTCGTTTGCAACTTTTGGAACAGATAATAATGCACTTGGACAAGCAGAAGGAAATTCGACCGATGTAGTTAGTTTGGGTGACAGCGGAATTGCGATTGTGACATTTCAGCAACCTATAAAAAACGGTTTAGGATCAGATTTTTGTGTTTTCGAAAATGGCGTTGCTGATTTTTTAGAACTCGCCTTTGTTGAAGTAAGTTCAGATGGTATTCATTTTGTGCGTTTTCCAGCTTATTCTGAAACGCAAACGACAACGCAAGTAAGTAGTTTTGGAATTGTTGATCCAACACAAATTCACAATCTCGCAGGAAAATACTTACAAGGTTACGGAACACCTTTCGATTTAGATGATTTAGCAGATTCTACAGGAATAGATTTGAATTATATAACGCACGTTAAAATCGTTGATGTTGTTGGTTCTATCAATCCACTTTATGCAAGTTACGATGCACTTGGACGACCAGTAAACGATCCTTTTCCAACAGCTTTTAATTCTGGTGGATTTGATTTAGATGCAGTTGGCGTACTCAACCAAGCCCCTTTGGGAATAAAAGAAAACGGTTGGGTTACCGAGCTTGTCGAGGTATATCCGCAACCATTTAACAATGAGTTAAATATATCTCAGCTTCCGATTGGAGAAGAAGTACAAATCCAAATTTTTAGTGAAACAGGACAAATCGTTTACCAAAACATAATAATCGCACAAGGAACAACGACTTTCTATCCTCAATTAAACACAGGAATTTATTTTCTACATATTTCTTCGCAACAGAAAGTGGAGGTTCGGAAGGTTTTGAGGGAATGATTATTTTATAATTAAACCAATTGCATATAATTGATTGGTGAATTTCAATACATGCGATTCGTAACGTTTCATTCGTAACGTTTTGTAGATGCGCGATGCATCGCGCATCTACAAATACAATATTACGAACGAACGAACAAAATATCACATTACGAACGAACAAAAACCACATCACGTAACTACAAAATATCAAATTAATTTTCGTTCAACGCTCTATCCAATTGTTTAAATAGAATTTCTAGATTTAATGGGGAATCGCCTTCATACAACTCAAATGTTCCATCTTTTTTAATTATCACGTAAGTTGGATAGGCATTTCTTCCAACTTTTTTCATTATATCATTAGTTAAATTTTCATTTGCTAAAATATTTGTCCCAGTTAAATTATAATAAGGAATCAACTCTTTCCATTTGGTTTCTTTTGTTAAATCGTAATTAGAAATGTATAAATAATCTAATCCCTTACTTATATAATGTTGTTTGATAGAATCTGAATGTTGTGATAATTGCATTCGGCATCCTGTACACCAAGTTCCCCACATATCTAAAAAAACGGTTTTACCTTTCACCGATTTCAATACATCATCAAAAGTTTGTAGCGAATCTGTGTTTCTAATCAGTATCATTTCATCAGTAAGTTTACGAGTTCTTTTTTCTTTAATTTTTGTTATAGCTGGCTCAATATAAGGTCTGTATTCACTATTTGGATATTTTTGTTTGAATCGTTCAAATATTTCAGGAAGATTGTCTTCCTTTACATTGATTGATGTTTTGAAAATAACAGCGTATAAAAACTCTGCTGTTTTGCCTGTAAAATTTTTATCTATGATTTTTTCTCTAAGTAAATTTTCTGGATCATCTTCTAAAAGTTTCTTTTCAATATCATTTTGATAATATTGTTGCTCCAACTTAGGATGGTTACAAAGTCTTTCTTTAGTTCTCAATAAAAAATCGGATAAAAAATATGCATAATCTGAGGCATTTAAAGCGTCATCATTATTTCTTATTGGATTAATCTTGACTAGTGAATCTTCTATTGATTGCCACTTTTCTTCATTTCTCATATATGCTTGATATATATCATATTTATGAGAGCCTTTAAAATAACAGTATTGTATCAAAAGAAAATATTGAAGGTATATAGATTCATTTCTTATAAACGCCTTTGAAGGACGATATTTAGCGATGTAATCTTCTAACACATTAAGATTTTGTGTATTTTTTTCTTTTATGGCATTAAAAACACGATTAGGCAAAGAATCCTTTTTATAAGTGACGTATAAAGTCTGTAAAAAATTATCATGTAGTGGTTGAATCAAAGCTTGATTATTTTCACTTCCTTTTCCAGTTATTTTAATTGATGCTGGTAGTTTATTTTCATCAGCTTGAAATTGTAAATCATCTCCTGGAGATAAAAAAAGGTAATATTCAAACTGTTTTAGCGTATCATCCGTTTCATAATATACCTTTAACGCAACTGGCTGTGAAAGTTGATATATCCAGTCTATTTTACCTTCATTCATTGGTAAAATTGGTGTATCAAAATAAGATTCTGAGAACAGCTCTTTTGGTTCGGTATAATTATTTTCAAAAGAAATACTAATGTTCTTTGCTGTAGAATTTTTTATGTCAAAATGTATAGATGCTTGTTGCCCTAGAGCAAAGAATGGAACAATCAAGAGAATTAAGAATAGATTTTTCATGAATTAAATTCTTTGTGTGTGATATTAAATAATGGTTATTAATCTGTGACAACTAAAAATACACTTATCTCTTCTATTCGTTCAATTATATGTAATAATTCAATTATTTCTTTGATTCAATGAATTCAGTCATTGTGACAATTTTAGTTGATTCAAATTTTTTCAAATCAAGTAAATCATTATCACCTGTAATTAAATAATCTGCTTTTGAATCTTTTGAAAGAGAAAGCAGAAAATTATCCTTTATATCTCTACAAATATTTACGTTACTTTTAACATCAACAAATTCAGCATACTCTTGAATAGTTTCAATAAGATTTTCAGTGTCTACTTGTGAAAAAAACTTTCTGAACTTAGGTCTTTTAATCACTGTTAGAAATTCATCTAATAATTCTTCACTAAAAATCAAGATGCATTTTCTTGAGAAGATTATTTCGTCAAGTTGAGAATAATTTTTCGAGATTAAAAAACTAATCCAAAGATTTGTATCAATAATAACCTTTCTGGAGTTACTCTTCATGACGTTTTGCTCTAACTTTCTCTACTTCTTTAGTTATCTCATCTAAATTTGGTGCAGATTTAGAATCTGAGCGTAATTTTTTCAAAACTGCAGCAAATCCTTTTTTTGATTCTTCTTTTATAGAAATCAAATCTAAATCAGCCAAATCTTTAAGTAACTTGACCGCTTTTGGATTTAATATATTGATTCTGATAGTTGTACTCATAATCTTAACTTTAATTCAAATATACGAAAAATATTGTTGTGTAACTTAGAGTTTGCTTTTGCGCACGCTTTACTTCTGCTTGATATAAATATGTTTTACATTACTTATTCCTGAATCTCTTTCGTCGATTACAAATTTGTTGATACTTCTTATTAATGGAAGCAATTTTGGAAAACCATAATTTCTTGGGTCAAAATTGGGTTTCTTTTTAAGAATGAAATTTCCCAAATTCGCTAAGAAAGTCCATCCACTTTCATCTGCTAAATCATTTACACTTTCTGTAATCAGTTTTATGGTTTCGTTATCCACTTTATTAAGCGGTTGATTCTTTTGTTTCACTTTTGATTTTACAACATTATCCACTTCGGACTTGTTATTTTTAAGAATTTCTAAGTAAATGAATTTATCACACGCAGAAATAAAAGGTTGTGGCGTTTTCTTTTCACCAAAACCAATAACAACCATTCCAGCCTCTCTAAGTCTTGTTGCTAATCTTGTAAAATCACTGTCACTCGATACAATACAGAAACCATTTACTTTGTCAGAGTATAAAATATCCATCGCATCTATTATCAAAGCGCTGTCACTAGAGTTTTTACCAGTAGTATAACTGTATTGTTGAATAGGTGTTATTGCATTTTCCAAAAGAACATTTTTCCATCCAGAAACGGTTGGCTTTGTCCAGTCAGCATATATTCTTTTAATCGTTGGAGTTCCATTTTTAGAAATTTCCTCCATCATTTCTTTCACGTTTGCATAAGGCACATTATCTGCATCAATTAAAACGGCCAATTTATCGTCTTTCATATTTAATCTTTTTAGTTTGTTGGCGTCGTTCGTTAAAGTTAACACCAGCATTCGTGTCTTTTATCTTTCTGTGAATACACGTAATCCAAATATACTCATTCAGTTGGAGATTATAGTATTTTTCTTTCTGAACATTAAAATTTCAAAACCTAAAAAGAAAATTTGTTCTAAAATACACCGTGGATTATTAATTTCAGATTATCTATAACATTTTGTTAACAAACATAGAAAAAGATTAATCTTTAATTAACCTTATAAATCAACCGATGTGATTCTCTAGCTCTAACTTTGTAACAAGAAAAACAAATATGAAAGAAACCATTCTATTAGTTGATGATGAACAAGATATTCTCTCTTTTTTAAGTTATAATTTAAAAAAAGAAGGGTTCACAATTTATCTTGCAACAAATGGGTTAGAAGCAATTGAGGTAAGTAAAAAAGTGAAGCCCGATTTGATTTTATTGGATGTAATGATGCCTGGATTAGATGGAATAGAAGTTTGCGAAATTTTGCGAAAAGACACTCAATTAGATAACCCAATTATTGCATTTTTAACCTCAAGATCCGAAGACTATTCACAAGTGGCTGGTTTAGAATCTGGAGCAGATGATTATATTACGAAACCCATTCGTCCGAGATTACTGATAAGCAGAATTGAAGCACTATTAAGAAGAAAATCAAGCAAAAAAACTTTTGACCCATACAATAATGAAAATTTGAAATTAGATAGAGATCGCTTTCTATTAATATCAAATGGAGAAGAAATACAGCTTCCTAGAAAAGAATTTGAGCTACTTGCATTGCTCCTCTCAAAACCTGAATATGTATTCACGCGCGACAGAATTCTTGCAGAAGTTTGGGGAGATGAAACAATTGTTGGAGAAAGAACAGTAGATGTTCATGTAAGAAAATTACGAGAAAAGATTGGCGATTCGTATATTCGTAACATAAAAGGAATTAGCGGTACATTTACAGACTAAATGAAAAATTTAAAACCTATACAAATTGTATTTTATGCGAGCGTTCTCGTTACAATATTGACGTGGGCTGGATTATTTCTATTGACTTTATTAGATGTAGAACTGAGCGAAAAAATCATTCTATTAATTGGTTTGATGGCTGGTACTTTTTCATTTATTGTCTTTTATTTCACAATAGAACGCTTTATTTATTCTCGTATAAAATTGATATACAGAGCTATACGAAAAGGAAAAATTACAGCAGATACCGACTTTAAAATAAGCATGCGAAAAAATATTCTGGCACGTGTAAGCAATGAAACTGTAGAATATTTGGAAGAACATAATTCTGAAATTTCTAAACTGAAAGAACAAGAAGCATTTAGAAGAGAATTTTTAGGGAATTTAGCACACGAACTAAAAACTCCTGTATTTTCAATTCAAGGATATGTGCTCACTTTGTTAGATGGCGGTTTGGAAGATGAAAATGTGAATCGTTTATTTCTGGAACGTGCTTCTAAAGCAGTAGACAGAATGACCAATATTTTGGAGGACTTGGACGAAATTACCAAATTGGAAGTAGATCAAATTGAACTTTCTATTTCTGAATTTGATATTGTTGAGTTAGCCGACGAAGTAATTCAAAGTCTTGAAATTGTTTGTGCTGAAAAATCGATTTCACTTCATTTGAATGAGGATTATAGTCCCATTTCCGTAAAAGCTGACCGAGGAAAAATAGCACAAGTATTTGCAAATCTTATTAAAAATGCAATCGTTTACGGTAAAGAAAAGGGAGAAATCCAACTGCGTTTTCACGAAATGGGAGATGTCATTTTAGTTGAAGTTGCCGATAATGGTCCAGGAATTGAAGAAAAATTCATTCCTCGTCTATTTGAACGTTTTTACCGCGTTGAAAAAAGTAGAAATAGAAACGAAGGCGGTTCCGGACTTGGACTAGCAATCGTAAAACACATTATCGAAGCGCACGAACAAACAATTCACGTAAGAAGTACAGTAAACGTAGGAAGTACATTTTCTTTTACACTCGAAAAAGCCTAAAACTTATAATTTTCTGAAACTGCAGAATACAAAATTCTGCACCGTATCAAATGGTGTTGGATGATCTAACGTAAAGCAATCTATTTTCTCAAATTTACCTTCAAATCTATTCGTCATAGAAGCTTCAGAATATTGTTTGATCTCAATGGCGCTGCATTTTAACGGACCTTGTTCTGAAAATGTACCAATTACCATAATTCCAGATTTTTGGATGCTATTCCCGACAATATCCACGTATTTCGAGATTTCATCTTCTTGTGTCAAAAAATGAAATGCAGCTCTATCATGCCAAAAGTCGTACTTTTCTGTTGGTTGAAAATTGACGATATCAGACGTTATCCACTTTACTTTCTTTGATTTTTCACCCAAACGTTCTTTTGCTCTATTCAATGATAACTCAGAAATATCGAGTACAGTAATATCTTCATAACCAAGCTCAAGTAAATGATCTACTAAGAAACTTTCTCCGCCACCAACATCAATTATTTTAGCATTTTTCGGAACATTGAATTTACTAAAAAACGAAAGCGATGTTTTTGGAATCGGTTGGTACCAACTTACATCTTTCGTATCTTTTGTTGTATAGATTTTATCCCAATGTGTCTTTTTATCAAAGTTATTTTCTTCGTTACTCATGCTTGAATCTTAATTAAAGTACAAAAATATTGAATTTCTACCTGTTTCTATAAAGTTAATATTAATCTTCTTTGACTTTACCAATAAATAAAAAAAATGTATCTTTACACTAGCAAATCTTTTAGGGGTGTTCGGCTAAAATTGATAGTCGTTCTGAGAAATACCCTTTGAACCTGATGCGGCTAATACCGACGAAGGGAAAAAGAAGTCAATATCTGTTGCACCTAAAAGTTTGCTGAAACAACAAAAATTGGTATGCAACAACTTCCCATATTCCAATACATTACACATCCAAATGAGAATTTCGAAGATTTCTCTTGGGTGAATAATTTATATGAAGGCGGAATAAGATGGATCCAATTGAGAATCAAAGAAAATCATTTTAACGCACGTTACCCAAACCAAGATTACAAGTCTTTTTTCATTGAAAAAGGAAAAGAATTGGCTAAAATTTGTGCGGATAAAAACATCTTACTTACTATAAATGATCGAGTAGAATGGGTGAATGAAATTGGAGCAAACGGAGCACACATTGGAAAAGAAGACATCTCTATTTCAGTAGCTAAAAAACAGCTTTCTAGCGATGCAATTTTGGGCGTAACAGCAAATAATTTTGAGGATATTCTCCAACTAAAAAATGAGCAAATCGATTACGTTGGTTTAGGCCCATTTCGAGATACGACAACAAAAGACAAAGAAAAATTAGCACCAACACTTGGATTAACGGGTTACGAGAAAATTATCCAACAAATGAATCAAACTATTACGACACCTATTTTTGCGATTGGAGGAATAACCGAAAAAGACATCAATCCATTAATGAAAACAGGGATTTACGGCATAGCACTTTCTGGATATATTTTTCAAGCGAAACACGATATTGATTTAATAAAACGTATAATAACAATAGATTAATTATGAGTGAATTAATAATTGCAGGTAAGACTTTTCATTCACGTCTTTTTACGGGAACAGGAAAATTTGGCTCATCAGAAATGATGGAAAAAGCGCTTTTGGCTTCTGGTTCAGAATTGGTGACAGTTGCCCTAAAACGAGTTGAAGTAAATAATGATCAAGATGATATTTTGCGCCATTTACGTCACACACAATTTTCGCTTTTACCGAATACTTCGGGCGTTAGAACGGCAAAAGAAGCTATTTTCGCAGCAGAATTAGCCCGCGAAGCTCTGGAAACAGATTGGTTGAAACTAGAAATACATCCAGATCCAAAATACCTTATGCCCGATCCAATTGAAGTATTAAAAGCAACTGAAGAACTGGCAAAACGTGGATTTATCATTTTACCTTACATTCACGCTGATCCAGTTTTGTGTAAACATTTAGAAAACGCAGGAGCTGCAGCAGTAATGCCTTTAGGTTCTCCGATTGGTTCCAATAAAGGACTTAAAACCAGGGATTTTTTATCGATTATCATTGAGCAATCAAATGTTCCAGTAGTAGTTGATGCAGGAATCGGAGCTCCGTCTCACGCTGCTGAAGCAATGGAATTAGGTGCAGATGCTGTACTTGTAAATACCGCAATTGCTGTTGCTGGAAATCCAGTTAATATGGCGATAGCGTTCAAACTTGCTGTGGAAGCTGGAAGAATGGCTTATGAAGCGAAATTAGGAACACAAAGTATGAAAGCTGAGGCGAGTAGTCCATTGACGAGTTTTTTGGATGCGTAGAGGACTTGAAGAGAGACAAGATATAGAGAGACAAGATATAGAGAGACAAGAGTCAGGACTTGAAGAGGACAAGATTTTTAGAGGCAAGAGACAGGACTTTTTAAAGGCAAGAGGACAAGAGGCAAGACTTGAAGAGGGCTAGATTTTAAGAGACAAGATATTAAGAGACAAGAGTCAGGACTTTAAGAGAACAATAGCTAAAAATGAGTACATTTAAAGATATATTTAATACACTGGATTGGGACGTAGTTGCGCTTTCGATTTATGGTAAGACGACTGCTGATGTGCAAGTTGCGTTGGCGAAGCCTAAACGTGATTTAGAAGATTTTAAAGCATTAATTTCTCCAGCTGCTGAACCTTTTATAGAACAAATGGCACAAATGAGTCATCAAATTACGCAAAAGCGCTTCGGGAAAACGATTCATCTTTATATTCCGATGTATTTATCGAATGAGTGTGAAAATATTTGTACGTATTGTGGTTTTAGTTTGGACTTAAAAATTGCACGAAAAACACTTTCTGACGCAGAGATTTTAGAAGAGGTAAAAATCATTAAATCATTGGGTTATGATCATGTTCTTTTGGTTACAGGAGAGTCTCATAATGTGAGTTTACCTTATTTTAAACATGCCATTCAGTTAATAAAACCGCATTTTTCGACCATTTCTATAGAGGTACAACCTATGGAGCAAGTCGATTACGAAGCATTAATTGCAGAAGGTTTACATTCTGTTTTGGTTTATCAAGAAACCTATCACAAAGACGAGTACAAAAAACACCACCCAAAAGGCAAAAAATCTAATTTTGATTATCGTGTAGAAACGCATGATAGATTAGGAAAAGCAGGAATTCATAAAATGGGGCTGGGTGTTTTATTTGGTTTGGAAGATTGGCGTGTAGATACATTCTTTTGTGCCTCACATCTCGCCTATTTAGAGAAAACGTATTGGCAAACAAAATACACCATTTCATTTCCAAGATTGCGTCCTAACGCTGGTGGAATTCCGTTAAAATCTGAAATGACCGATAAACAATTGGTACAATTAATTTGCGCTTATCGTTTGTTGAATGAAGAAGTAGAATTATCGATGTCTACCAGAGAATCTGCCAATTTTAGAGATCACATTATCAAATTAGGAATTACATCTATCAGCGCAGATTCTAAAACAGATCCGGGAGGTTACGCCAATCCAGAAAAGAATTTAGAGCAATTTGAAATAGACGACGATAGACCAACAAGTGTTTTTACAGAAATTATTCGTGAGCAAGGTTACGAACCTGTTTTCAAAGATTGGGATACGAGTTTGGGGTGATTTTATTCGTAATTATAAGCGAGAACCTTATCTACAATATGTTCCTGCTGGTTTTACATATTTTATAATTGAAGAAACATCAGGATCTAATTTTGATTTTGGGTTCAGCATCAATTTCTGAAATGATAATCTATTTGGCTCAACTATCATATCCAAAATCTCGATTGTTTGAAAATCCTTTATTATAACTTTAACATTATAAGTTCCCGGCTCTACTAAAACATATGGAACATACCCATTAGTATCTACTTTAAGTGATATTTTTTCTTGTTCATTAATAAATATTGAAACAGAATCGAGAATGTAGGAATTAGGTTTCAATAATAAATGAAGTGATATTCCTCCTTCTCCAGATTGACTAAAAAATTTGGAAGGAAAAAGAAAAAATGGGAAAAACAGAAATACTATAATGTAAAGTTTTTTCATCGACTAGATTATTTTTAGTTTTGTAGTATTACAACAAGTTAATCATTTGGTTTTTACTTATTCCCACCAATTTCACCAATTTTCTCGGAAATTTGTTTGTTATAATCTACTAATTGATCTTTGTATTGTTCTGAATTTTCGGAAATTGCTTTATACATAAGTTCGTAAGATTTGATTCTTAATTCGCAGTATTCTTTTAATAGTTTGTTCTGTTTAACAATTTTTTCTGGTAAATCTAATTTCTTTAAACCTTCTAATAGTTTCAATTCCTTATTCCAATAATAAATCCCTTGTTCTTTTATAAACATTAACGCTTTTTCACTAGGTAAATACTCTATTTTCTTATACACTTCAAGAGCAATTGATTCATTTGAAGCAAATTCTTTCATTTTTGTTTGAAATACGCCTATATCATTGGAGATGTTATTATAAGTAATGAAAGACGAACATAAGACTAAAACTGTGAATATTCCAATAGTTCTATATTTTAAATTCTCCAATTGAGGTTTTTTCAGACTTGGTATTAATGCATAGCCAAAAATCAGTCCGCTTACTAAACCTCCAATATGTGCAGCATTATCAATTCCACTTTCTGGTTTCAAGCCGTATATTAAATTATAGCCAACAAAAACAGCAATACTTGTAAGTAAAGCTTTGCGTTCTGATTTTTCAATTAAATTCGTTGTCAACATAGCAAGAAAAACACCATACATTCCAAAAATTGCACCCGATGCGCCTGCAGATATTGTTAAGTCATTCCACCACAGGCTTGCAACGCTAGCCGATAAACCTGTTAAAATATAAGCAGCAAGAAATCGTGCTCTACCCAAATATGGTTCTAATAACAAACCAATGAAGAGCAAAGCATACATATTTAGTAACAAATGTATTATTCCAATATGGAGAAAAAAACATGTAATTAATCTCCAAGATTCCCTTTCTAAGGTTATAGGTCTAAAGTTTGCTCCCCATTTTATCAAACTATTAGTATCTGGCAGAAAAAAATTAACTCCCGAAGCCACCATTAATATATAAATAAGAATATTTGAATTAATGAGAATTGGTGTTACAAAGTAACCTTCTCTAGGGATAAATAATGAAAAAATGCTTGTCATTTGTTCTTTTGAACTTGAGGGTGGTTTACTTAAAACATCCTCTTCTTTTGGCACATAAGATTTTCTTAATGCTACAACTTTTAGTTGAAGTTCTTCATCAGTAAACGTCTTTTTTAATTCTTCAATTATTGAAAGTAGCTTTACAACATTTCTCTTGTTTTTTCCCCAGTCCATGAGTTGACTTCCTGTGCACTCACTTTTTATATTAACCGTTTTCTTATCTATTTTAAAAGTTAATTGTTCACTCCAAGAACTCATAGAAAATTTTGTATAAGCTATAAATCCCGTTTCACTTACAAGGCTAATATCCCATTTCAACATTTTTGCTGCTTCGATTCCTAATGCTAAAAATCGTTCGTTTTCCAATAAATTATCAAGTGTATATTCTTGCACAAATTTGGGTGATATGCCAATTGCCATAGTTTATTGTTTTATAGTTTTAATTTTATAGTATTGTTAAAAGTTATTTTGAATTTTATCTAAAATTTCAACAAATTGAATATCGGCAGTTTTCGTCCAAACTATAGCGCGTTTAGCCATTCAATATTTCGTTTATTCATCTCTTCTTGAGAAATGAGTCTTCCGTTTTCAATATCATTTTCACTCATTTCCAACATTGCTTTTTGCTCACTGGTTAATTTCACAATTTCAGATTCTGAAGCCATTTAATTTTACTTTAATCGTTTATAAATATACGAAATTATTGTTTTGAATACTAAATGCAGTCACTACTGTCCGATAAAACTTTTTGAAAGCGGGATTTCTATAATAAGATTTCCCGCTTTTTTGTATTTTAGTTTTGAGAACAAAAAATACAATGAATAAAAGTAACTATTTTTTTGGACAAT